>OMLO01000088.1_pt1 | contig 40651 bp, 18 predicted proteins | sample 1674811 | NCBI WGS metagenome assembly OMLO01 (sample SAMN06265003, study PRJEB25207) | coral metagenome | isolation source: Coral host | place: Mexico:La Bocana,Puerto Morelos, Mexico | collected 2008-11-13
TCCTCTTAAGGTATTAATAAGTAAAACTTAAGGCACCTTGTCTTTTATTTCCTTTGACATGTGGTAAAACGTTTTAAATCTGTTTAAAAACTGTGAGATTGGCACTATACCATTATTTCGCTAAATATTATATAAATGATATAGAACTGATGAAGCTAGTGTTTTAGCAAAATCTATTTTGTAGTGCCAATCTTACAGACAAGATGCATTTAAATTTGTAGGTAAGACTTAGTATAATTCTAGTGTTACATGTACATGTAGAGATTGGGGAAGCCTCATGGCTCAGTAGAGCTGGCACTATCAATGGTACTTCCTGCATGAGTCAAGATGCTTATGGGTCAAAATCTTTGAACCAACATTGAGGAGACAAATGCTCGCACACATATCAAAATACTGTAGCATTCAAAGCAACCACCTCTGAACCATAGGAAAGAGTTTTCATCCTGACGATACACAAATTCCAGATGTTCTACTCTTCTGTAAACCTTTGTTCAATGACTACTAAAATTCTGCTCTAGGATTACTGTTTCATTTCTAGGTCAAATGCTATCAGAGACAGGTTAAACCTACACTTCTAGATCCACAATCCACTTCACTAAGGAACCAAAGTCTACAGAGAGCATGCAGGTAACAAAGTGCAGTTTCCTAAGTTCAGACTGACTTCAAGTGGTCCATCAGACCAGAGCTTATCCTGTGTTCCACAGCATGAGGTGTGTAAGAGTACAGCTACATGTACTCCCCCTAGATGTCCATCACAGGCCAACCCCCAGTTTGCCGAAACCCACTTGTACAGCTGAGTGTAGAGACACTGTGAGAGTAAAGTGTTTTCCCCGAAAACACAACACAATGTCCCCACCCAGGGCTCGAACCGAGAACACTCAATCCCAATACAGAGCACTACCTATGTCTTGCCATATTTATTGTCTTACCATGTCTTGCATATTTACCATGCATAACATTTCTAAAACCATCATTTCATTGAAACTTAAAATATGCACCAGTTTTCTTATTGACACCTTTTTTCGGAAAAGACTGATTAAATCAAAGGTAACCAGTGTTCTCCAGTTCTCTGGTGTTCGGCGTTTTTGCTGGCTACTTGGATCTTAAGCGCCGGCTTCTTTTGTTAGACAAAACCACAGAAAATGATTCTTATATTTCTGTAAGAATTTCGAACATAGCTTAAATTTGCGCTTAAAATCTTAAGTTCCAGAAGCAGTAAGCAAACATATAAGTCACATATTATTTCTGAAGGAAACGATAAACAATAGCAACTAGTTTTATAGACAGACAAGAACGTAACTTGTCCGTTTAGTTACTGAAAGACAGACATGTAGCACTGTTAAAACTGCATTGGCTTAAGGCTGTCAATGTAGACTACAACTCTCATCGCAATTCTGCTCCATTCTGTTGGCATATTTTGTATATTCCATCGTGTCGTGAGCCTTTCAAAGAGCATGCAGTGCGAACAACGTGACGTACTGCAACAAGAAAATTTAGATTCAGTAGCTCAGGTGTTCGGATGCCTGATTTGCAAGTGCTGGCTACTTTAAATTTTTAGCTGACTACTTCAAAGTCTATGGAGAACACTGGGTACCTTAAAGTACCATATTAATGTCTCTCAAAACTGTTGACTTAATGAAAAATAATTGAATAGGAAATGCAATGCAGCATCACTGTATACTGCATATACTGTAGAAATATGTTCATTCTCTTATAATGTGGCTTCCATTGGCCAAGCTTTTTTTTCAGAAAACGATGAAGTGGTACAGCTAAGGACTTAGCTTACACAAATGCAGTACCTACTCTATAATGTTTTTGAAGTACCTTTTTTCTTATCCATCACAGAGATTTGTTTTTTTTATTTAAATGCATATGCACAATCATTGATCAGCAGAAAGTTTCAATTCAAGTACAATGTATATTCCAAAGACTCAACCAAAACTGAAAATCTTTCAACAATCACCAAACCTCAGTTTTTAAGGTTAAGTTACAAACATGTATATGAAACAGCTCTAGAATTCATTTTTCATATGCTACTAGATTTAACAGCTGAAAAATTTGAAAATAAACAACCACCTGACATGTTGGTGTTTCGAGCATATAAGGCGTAAGAAAGGGTAAGCATAGGATATTAAAATAAAAAAAATCATAATTTTTTAAAACACCATCTTCTTTATAGGATATTTTAACCAACATACAGGGAAACCTTTTTCACAAGGCACCTGCAAATGATAAACTTGTAAAAATTATGTGCAGCTAGACTTTTCTCCCCCATTAGATTTCACTACTTATAACAATTTCCAATATTATAATTGACAAAAATTGGGAGCTGGTAACAACTAATTCATTTAATGGCAAGAAGCATATTGAAAGTCTATAACATTGCAGCCTCCTTACAATTTAATTCGTAAGTACATGTCTTCCTTTATGAGAAAAAGTTATTTGAGTTGTTGATTGACAAATAAACCAACTTTATGTAAATGTTACTCATTTAAATAAAGTGGAGTTTGAATTTTCTTTTGTTTTCTTCAGATGTGGAAGTGCTGTTCTAAAGAACATAATTTGAAAATCTTCAATTTTTCTCCATATAACTATACAGTAATGGCTTGGCAAATTTGTTTACAATTAATCTTACAAGAAGCCATCACATCAAGTTTGTTTGGCCTCAGTATGCATATTGAAAAGCTTGGAAGAAATTTCACATGTTGTATTTAATATAGTAAAGGCTCATATTTAAAAAATTTATCAAACATCTTATCAAAACATGCAACAAAATGAAAATAACGTAAAGAAAAAGAGGTGTGCATATAAATTTTTTAAACAATATTTTTTTTAATAACAATTTTATATTTGATGTAAAGAAAAGGGAAAACTTAGAGTGAGAAAATGTGTTTTACTAAATGAAAATAAACCCACTGGAAACTTGAGCCTTCCAGCAAAAGCCTTCTGGACAGTAACTGTGGATATGCTTGTCAAAACAAATAAAAAACAGAGTTGGTCACTGATCAAGGTTCAACATAAATTCAACATTATGCCCCAAAACACTGTCTCATCGATAGAACAGAAAACTCTGAGCGCAGGAAAAATGAAAACAAAGCTCGCTTTTGACTTAGATTAATTTTTAATAAGTTTAATCTTGTTCGACTGAAACAACTGCAACCTTTCCATTCTCTCTAATATTCTATTTGCTTGAAAGCACACAATTCGGTCACGTCGACGAGACGATGTGGATCGCGTGCGAATAGAAGAGCCCGTTCATTAATTTATTGCAAGAGCCCAATAATATACATAAGTCATTTTAACAGTTTAATATGCTGCTGGAAAGATGAAGGCACAAGAAGAAGCGACTTCGAATAATGATTAATACACCACGAAAAGGTGTTATGATATTGCTCAGTAAACAAATACTTTCAAAGCTCAAAGAAGAAATGTCAAACGTTCCTTCATAGTGAGTCACAAGGCCATGTCACTCGAGGCAACATGCGAAAAAAAAGCTTTATTATCAAAACTCGGCAAAGCTTCACAAAGAGACAGTTTCTGCGGGCAAAAGGTCTTACAGTGGCATGTGATCTGGTCGTTTAATGGCTTACATAATATTTAAAATGCAAAAGAACATTAATAGACGCGACCAGCTGAAAAGGAAATACTCGAATTTGCTGTGCAGTCTCGACACGTTGGCCTCAACTGAGTCACACATTCACCAAAAGCGTAAATCCCTTTTATAAAAAGGCCCTACAGAAAAAAAAAACACAATACAATACGTAGAAGACTTAAAGTCGCTCTTACCAAATGAATTCCTTACAATGGCAACAGAAAGTCGGCTGTCTGAGGTACGTTGCCATAAATTTGTGGCCGTTGCTTTGATGCACTCTTCGTCTCATAGCCCCTCTTCGGGCTTTAATGCCGCCTTCCCTTTCCTTAAAGACTCTCCGATCTCTATCTGCTGGAAATAAACATAACCGTGATTTAGTTACACGTTGCTTGAAACAAGAACTACTTAAGCATAAAGCTATTATTGTTATTCGTTCGGCACTTTCACGATCGACAACAAATACTACCTGTATGAGCACGCGAATACAAACTTTTCGACGCAAAGCTGGCATCACAAAATTCTAATCCGTTTACAGCAAGTAGCTAGCCAGTGGTCTGTATTGTTGCACAAATTCTATTCTACAGTCAACAACAAGATAAAGAAAAAACGTACTCTAAAGCAAACGTTACATGTCCAGGGGCGATCACAAACGGTTCGAAACTCGACAAGAAAAATTGAGCATGCTTACCCTGAATGGCTGGTTTGAGCTCGATAAAAAGATGCACTTTTCCTTCTGGTTCAAGTGGAATCTGAAGACGCACGATAAAATGGCATTAGAAATAGCCAACCTTGGGACTAATTAAGTCCTTCTAAAGAAAGAGAAATTCAAATAAATGGTCCAGGCCGTACCCATATATCGGAGGTTCCCGAGTTGATGATCTCTTCCAAAGGAACCGACGAATTCGCTACGAATGGATCCGGGGGCATGATAGCGTTGTGAAATACAGTAATTCCTAGCGTTTCTCCATTTTCTATGTCGCTTTCAAATTCCTCATTCCAAATTGGCGTTGATGTTTTCGGTTTTGAAGAAGTCTGTGCTATAGGAACATCATCCACATGAACGGATACGTAAGGGTCGATGGATTTCACCCTTCTTTGAGCTAGAATCGCAGGTTTTAAGTCAGTCGCTTCCAGCACCTTCAGCCTCACGGAGCCCGTAAAAACCATGTTGTACTGGAAAGCCCCCGAGCTCAACAACGGCACAGAAACACTCTCAAAATCTACAAAAAGTTCAGCATTCCCGACACCGTCCACGAAAGCCGAAACAACCAATATTCCACTTGGCTTTGGTAAATGATAACAATATTCTAACACAATCACAGCGGAAGAGAAGAAGAATTTCCCGGCATTCCCAGCGCTCTGCATAAATGTCGGAAATTTACGAGAACCTTCGGGAAAGCCCTCCGGTTATTTTCGGAATCTTACGGCTCTTTTCGGTCTGGGTGCGGCGATATAAGGTTCCGTTTAGACGAAAATTATTGAACAAATATATCGTGCTACATAAACACGGCGCGAGGTTTATCACCGTAGTTAATTGCTATAAAATTCCTATACTTAAAATAAGATGTAAAGCTCAGAAAGACATTGTTTGACAATAGGAAAATCTTAGACATTTCTCGTTTAGCGGAAAATTGGATTAAATGGGATTTAAAGTGAAAAAATAATATTTATCACTTGAATTTTGACTGGTCTTTTGAATTCCATTCGATCCAAGGCCGCTAGAATCAGGGAAGAAAATGAATTGAAACAGTCAGTTTAAATTGAATATAAGTTGTGCAAACCCCTTTGTCTGACAGTATATTTAATATAAACTAACGGTTTGAAGGCGTAATATTTTTCAACCTCTTAAAATATCAAACAGGAAATTAAATATAAATGATGATGGGAAAAGAAACAGGACGAAGAAAGTGAAGTGAAATGTTTTATTGATTGGTAACTTCTAATCAGGAACATTACGACAGTTATTGTTGGCACAGCTCTGGGTGTAGGTGAAGAACGGAAGGGACTTTGGCGGACTTCTGCTGAGACCATTTTCTATTACATGTGTTTCCCTATATGGAGATGATTCTTAACGATTTTTTGGCAGATTCTTTCGACAAAGAATAAGAGAATAAAAGGCCGTCACGCAATCTTAGTGCAAGAACAGCCTTCCGTATGCAGGCTAGTACACTTTTGAGGGTGGGGGTACGACGATTTGGCATTTTTTAAACCACTCCATGGACTTGAAAATTTTGAACATTCTTTATTAGGTTCGCTGAAAGTGCGTAAATTTTTTTAAGGGCAGTGGTCGTGTTAGGCTCAATTTCCGCGGCTCTTCCCAGTCTGCTCCAGCTCCGAGAAGAACGCGGGCTCTTTCCCTGAACAGCGGCTGGTAATCGTACATGAATGTTTTTTTGATTCAAGTCTACTTACAGTATGTTTTTTTTTCAGAATCACCTACTGCCCCTCCATAAGAATCCAAAATGGTCAAAAAATTAAATAGCCTTATTTATCCTCAAGTGAGCTAATTTCTCCGAACGTAACAACCAGGTAGGAGGCGGACCAGCTGGCTATTTACAAATCGTGACCGAGGATTGGAACTGGGAACTACCGAGAAACAAATCCCGCTAGTTGGAAGGGTGGAGGCCCCCGCGCCCTAAACCACTAGGCCACGTCCAAGCAATGCTCTTAGGCAAGAATAGATGTCATTGTCAGTGATTAAATGATTTTTTTCTCATATGCGACTGGAAATGAGATATATTGTGTAGGTAATACCAGACGTATGTACGGTCTGTTTCTTGATATATCTGTTCTGTTCCTGGGCCGAGTTCTTGATGGAAGCGAGGTGAGAAACCCAGAGGCACTGACCCTCTTTAACCTAACCGTTACACAAAAAACTGACTATTTCCGTGGATTGTGCTTGCTGACTGGTGTAACGTACGAAAGGGTTTTCACGGGGAATGTATTACCGGCTGACTAGCACTGGAAGTGAACACAACGGGGAACGCTCTTCAGATGAAAACTTGGGGAGAAATTTTTTGTGTCAGCATTTTATACTAACTGTCCCGCAAGTAATTTCCAAAGAATAATACTACTGTGACACAGGAAAAACTGATGAAAAAACTTCTACCATACGTATCCAGGTCCTGTTTGTGGTGCTAAAAAAACTATTTCACAAGCTTTTGCCCACTGAAAAATATCATGCATAACCTAAAGGTGAGAAAAAACTTTTATGCCTCAGAAAGTTGGCCAGCCCAAGAAATATATTTGAACATGGACTTTGCCTCAATCGAGATTCTAAAAAATTCGGTCGAAGCTTTTAGTAAGACGTGATCAGTAACTGTCAGTATGTTTTACTGAAACGCATAGGACAACAACATTTCAACTTATTCCCTGGCACGCAGCTTACTTCTGCCTACACCTGACAAGTGCAACGCGCTGTGCTTAGATCCAGTTCTTGCGGGTATTTCTTTATGCTGTTGCCGGATCACGGTGATCACATGGAAGCTGGTAACTGGCATAATAAGGATCGCTCAACTTTTTTCTAGGGAGATCTCAAGGGCCGCCGCCATTTTAGCCCTCATCATTTTAGTCATCGTCATGCGCGATGTGGTGTTAAACCTAAGGAAGTTTGGTGGCAAAAATAGAGGATAAGTCTCCTTTTTCATCATCTATAGGTCCCTCTCCATGCAAAATGTCTCTTTGAACCCAGAGATACAATAAATATCTTACTAACCTCGTTTTCTCGGTCCGTAATCGGATTTATGGCCCAAGCGCACGGGCCATAAAACCGAGCGGAAAAACTCGGTCCGTAACTAATTTACAGGACGGACCTCGAACTCGGTTAGTAAGAAGTATTGACCCTACACATCATTTATTTTAATTGTGTCATTTACTATGCATGAATTACATAATCGCAATGTTTCAATTCGATAGTTGTATGCAGGGACACCCCCCCCCCCCCCCCCCCCCCCCCGAAATAGCCAGCAAAAACATACAACAAAGAACTTTGGCAGATTTCCTAACCATTTCCCTCCATTGACTTTGGCAAGCGGACATGTTTCCTCCCAAGTTCACGCAAGCCACGACAAAAAAAAAACATTTCAAGGTCGCCATCCTGAACACTCCGCGGACATATCCTCTACGGTCACTCTGATTTGCGCTCGGTGACCAAACTTGCATCGACATGATCTCGACCAAAGTGAAAGCTGGTCATGGCAAGTCAACGCAAGTGCATGCATGGCCTTGGCCAAACGGATTAGCACGCAGACCAACGTTTATGCGGGTCCGTTTGGCCTGCAGGGTTTTCTTCCAAAACAACCTCTGACGAGAGAAAACTGGTCAGAAAGCAGTGCATACCATGAAGAACAAAAGTCCATTGGAGGTGCAAATATATATATTTTATTTTTTTTCGTTTCTATATATTAAATTTCTCTTCAAACGACCTACTCCAGCCACGACCGAGGATTTCTAGAAAACTGTCTGGCGAATTATATAAAACTTTACAAAAATATATATATCTATAAAACCTACCCATTGAAAAGCTACATCCGCCGCTGTGTATTACACTAGCGCGACGTAACTACGATGCACCAGATTGACTGATAATACGAGGAAACTTTGAACAGAAACCAACGTGAAAACTAGCGAGAACTAAGATTTCTGATGCAAAATACCTCAATACTACATTGTGTAGGAGTGAACTATAAACGGTGTCTAGTATAAAACGCCAAAGACTAGGATGACCATAAACACTGGCACATTTAACCACGCGACTCAACCTTCGATGGAGCAAGTACCGTCTTGTTTGAAATGTGTACCTTTCGAGCACTCTGTCAGGTTGCTAGGCAACATGGCCGCACCCTCTAACGAGACATCAATCAAAGTTTTCGTACGGTATTTGATGGGGTAGAATTAAATTGGGTACGCAACGCGTTATCACCAAAAATAACGGTATTTGATCCATCGAACGTATAAGTGAAAAAAGCTGAAGACATTTTGGCGAGTTGCGGCTACTTCTTAACTGAAATTAACTGGAAAGACATTTAAATAAGGGACGAGGCCCCAAATGGCTGACAAAGTTTGTACACGCTATTAACAAGAATAACCTTAAGATTAATGAAGAGGGTAAGGAGTTTAAGAGCAAAGGATACGAGGCTGAGCCAACAACAGCGGTCTTAATTTTGTAATTTCATTGTCAAATTGTAAAGAAAAGGTATCAAATTACACGCGTCAAAGACGAAACTGGTGACGACAAATTTACAAGCACTTTCGCCAATTTCCGGGCGTTAAAACAAAACCTTTTAAACTTATTCTACACAAGGATGAATGATTTTCTTGTCTCACTAAAATCAAGATATTCGTAGAGCCACTTAAAAAGAGTAATAAGCCAATTTTAGCTCTGAGAAAAGTCACGTGACTGGCGCTAAACGCGGGAAATCACACGAGGAAATCACAATATTTTGACACGGGATGGGCTGAGACGAGTGGTCCTTTGATCTGATTGGCTAGCACAAATTGTAGGGGTTTTATGAACCATTAGCAAGCTCAAAAAAAGCGACATCAAAGCGAAGAGTTCTAAAGTTGGCCATAGGCCCTTACTCTAACTCCTTACGAAGTTGTAACATGGTATTAATAATTCTTACAAATTTGGCTATATATATTATATCCCTACGTCTTTGGTAACCTGTGGTTTATAAATAACAGCCTTATTTATTTCTTTATGTAGTCGGAAAATTTACACTCTGGGTTGGACTCCCGGCAAGAAGTCCCCTCAATGCGGCAACGGAATGAATCCGACAAAGTTCAAAGTTCTAACAAACAAACCACGCTGACGACACGCGCCCGTTTGTTAAAATCACTAGTTGACCACGAGAATAGCACGTCGAACTCATCGATGGGCAAAATAACATGACGCGATATAATCTGCGATTTATTTTCAAAGCAAATATTTTTCTTTCGCAGTACGCGCGAGAGTCAGCAAAAGCTGAATATTCGCATTTCAGAATTTCACAAAAAGCAACGATGACTCAACATTTTTGGCTCGTACTGCATTTAAATGGTAAGTTTGAACCTTTTTTGCAAATAACATTCCTCGCTAAAAGAGTAAAAATATATATACAAGGCCGAATCGATTCCAAAATTTCAAAACCAAACGTTTACGACCTATCACAGCCCTCTTTTTGTTTCTTGCTCCTGTTCGTTCGAGACTTTTATTTTCTCAATCCCGAGCTGTCACGTTGGGTCGTTGTGTGACGACGCAAGGGACCAGAGGTTTTAGCACAATAGACTACGAGTAGTCACTCTTTCGCCTGGTCCATCGAGCGAGACCGTAAATAAACCGCGAAGAAACAATGCCCGGGTGAAATAACTCGCCCCCAGGAGGACGCACGGTCATTTTTTCCTCGCGGTTTGCTTTCACGTCACGCACTACAGAGACTACTCGTAGTCCACAAGCACAAGGCCCAAATAGGAAGCCCTTAAATAATTACCTCGAGCGCGTTCCCTGAAAGAGGTCGGTCGGTCTACCCTTTTAACGGTCGGTCCAAAAATTTAATCTGTTTTTTTTTTTTTAAATCTTGTATATGTATTTTGTATCTTGTATATGTTTCTCATGTGACGTCATCGCCGCCATGATGGATGGTATTAGCAAAAGGTGTCCAACTAATGTAGCTTCTTTTGTTGGTACATCCAACATGGCCGCCATGCATTTATCATCTGTATCTCTCGGGATTGGCGGCAAACCGTCCATATTTTAAAAATTCTTATATCAATCAGCTTACATGTCCTAACAGCCTTGAATCACCAGGCACAGCCGCTTTAGTGTCTCTGGGATATTTCTGTCCTGTATTTTAAGGTTCTCGACATTTCCGCTTGTCGATTCAACATTATTCACAGTTGATTCCTATTCGATTTGTAATTTTTCTCTGCCATACCAACTGACTTCAATTGGATCATTTAATTCATCACGTGACCCTCTGGGCATCTGTTTACGTGATAATCACTTCCGCGGTTGACATCACGTGATTTCAGCTTGTTGAAGTTTGTCGGCTGGTGGAGTCTGCAAATTACAAAATTTTGTTAATTGTGATCAATACAACTTCACCACGAAACTGGCGACCTTTTCTCTTTGTCTTTTACATAATGTCAAATGTTAAAAAAGTTGATCTCTCGTAATCCACCGTAGAAAAATAGATGGCATATTTACCCATAGTTCTCACTCAGCGAAAGAAAACTTGAGCAAGGCTCATAAAAACGGGCAGAAAAGTTGTAACATCTTCAGACCTGGCAAAACCTATGTCGTTAGCACAGGGACAAATATTGGAAAAATAATGCACAAATATGGCTTTCCTTGTACTTAATTGTCTGTGTAAGGTGCGCATGGTGTTGTGGTAAAATTTACAGCCGCCACCTTTTTTCCGCTGATTGCTCGGTAATTCTTACTCGAAGAGTTCAGCCAAACAGAAGTCAGACCTGACTATGACGGGTTTTTAGTTAAGGTATTAGATATTGACTGGTTCTGAGGTTAACACGGGTTTTAACTTGAAATTGACGAAAGAGGATTAGTGATAAAGAATGCATGCTGCCCCCAAGCGGTTATAAAATAGCTAAAACGATATGACTCAACACAACAGCAAATGTACCTTTAAGTTAAATAAATTAAATTAGATTTCCAACTCCACTTCCTGCCAAAAGCCTTGATCAAAACAACGATTAGGTAGATATAACTCATCCAGTGTCGGACGCTCTCTCGTCGATGTTCTCGCTGGTGATGTTGTCGTTGTTGTTATATCAGATAATTCCAACGAAGTCCTGAAAGAAATGTTCACAGCAAGCTTTAATCGCTACGACTTACTGCATTAGTTGCTAGCAAGAAGCACGTAAGTGAGTTAAAGGGTTAAGAAACTTGATTGAGCTTAGTGCTGCTAAGGCTAATTCAGTTCCGTACTCGCCTCTCGCCTGCTTTGAAACACCGTTTCATATAATAATATAATAAAATAATTTGTTATGTACAGTGGCCAGTAGGTTGTCTTGTATGGGATATGAAAGACAAAAAAAGCTGAGAATGACGAAATGTTCATTACGCCGTGAAGCGTTTCCGTTCATATGACCCGATTTTAATTCCAACGCGTTTTAAAACTACATAGCTCACGCGTGTAACATGCGTTCACGAGAACCTTCGTGTCACGCGCGGGTGTTTCTATGTACATCATTTCTCGAGTGAGAATCTGCCTAACTTCTTTTAAGACCTGAATCGTGGGCAAAGCGCGTTAACTCGACGTGAGGCGACCAAACCTCTTCATAATTTAATCTGCTAAGTTAGCAAAGCTTTAGATGCTTGAATACTTTTCTTTTAGCTTAACCTTTACTATACCACTTAGGCCCCCTTTAATGCAATACCCATAATTAATTAGCCAATAAGAGTGTGAGATCAAAAGATATTAGAGGAATTACTGTGGTGAATTATTATAATATAATTAAGGCATTTCCTTCTGAGTGTGGAGAACGGAAGATCATCAAATGTTGACAAGAAACCGATTCCCTTTGTCATATCAGGTATTAAAAATGTTTGACCCAGAATCTAGCAGAGTCCAACCCGCAGAGTTCTTAAGTTAATTAACGTGTTTCTTAGATGAAACCGTAGTGTGTGATCATGTAAATACAAGCTATGAAGCAGTACGATCGCATGGTAGTATTTGTGCATTTTACATTGTTTATTTTTGAATTCATGAAGTTAACAAGTGAAGTGAGGGAATAAAATTGAAGCCTTTCTCACCTAGCATTTTCTTTGTGCGCCTTTCCTTTTTCCAGCTTATCTTCTGCCGAATTTCCCTGCGTTTTATTTGTATTCTTTTCGTTGTGTTTGGAAGCCACGAAATTTCTAATTATCTCAGGATTGCCTGATCTTGCGCCCGCACAGTGTTTAGGATCAGGATCCTCAATGTCTATTTGTTTGGGATTCACTTGAGCCTGCGCTTCCACGGCTACTGCAGCGGCGTCCTGTGCCGCGCGTCTGCGTTTTCTCCAGAATCTCCAAACGACACAGCCGACGATTAGTGCGAACAGCACTAGTACAGAGGCTACAATCACAACTATCATTGTAGTCCGACTTATGGGACCTGACAACCAATATAAAACGAGAAATTAAATGTCTACAACTGTATGTATTTGAGACTATCATAAACATACTGTAACGAAAGAAAACGAACAATAGATTGATTTTGCAGGACGATACTCTACAAATGACAGCAAACCAATGGGATGTGACGATGGCTAAAACGGAAAGGATTGGAAATGGAAAAACTGGCCAACAAGAGGTTTGTGTTTCCCACTTTCCTCTCAGATGTTGCAAAAAGACTTGGGCTTAACCAACATTTTGCAACGTTGTCGTCGTTGCAAGGCGTTGGATGGTGCGAAAGGGTGGCGATGTGCGTAACCGATGTTGCTACAATATGTTTCGTTGAAATGTTGCGCACGTTTGACACGTTTGGCTGGGTCTTAGTGTAGTATAACGACTTCCAGTTGAACTTCGCTGTCTAAATCTCGATTATCTAGACTTTCCCGCTATTTCAAAGTCAAATTATTTTCTCTTAAATATATTTTTCAGTCATTTACTATCAGCTATCTCGAGTTTTTTCTTTCCCTCAAGGGTTCGAGATTTGAAGACGTCTGCTAGCTACTTTCCATGTTTGACTTCCATTGCATACAACAGTGGGACAATCAGAACATTTGTTACAGTTTTGGCACATCAAACATCCGTCGATCGAAGAAACAAACAAGATTAGAGATCCCGGGGAAGAGAATAACAAGAAGTAAAAACGCAGAGATGGCAAAAAGCAGATAAATCTCACCTGTTCCTCTTCTATCGTTGTGGGAATGCTCTGTAAAGGTGAGAAAACTTAGTTAATACTCAGATATATATTAAACGAGTAGCACTTATGAGAAATGCTCAAAGGTCGAAAGTCTTTTAGCCAAATAACTATTTAACGCTAGACGTAGTATATTAAACACCGTGTTTGGCCACATCGCCAAACACCGAGAGGAAATACGACACAAAGTGGGGTATTTTGACGAACTTCGGAAAGGTGAAAGTGTGGTCAAACACTTTCTTGAGTGCTTGATTTATCTTCTCAATCCAAACTAAAATTAAGGAGAAAACGGAGAAATAAAAGAAAAATGAAAAAAATTATGCTAATTAAGATCGGATATCTAAACTCCCTCTAAACGCCGGTTCCCTAGTGACGAGTTTGACAAGTTCACTTCAATGAGGGATTGAACACTGAAAAGTATCGTCATCAACAACTTCCTGAACTTCATACACATTCAAGCATTCGTTCCAATGTACGTTGTTTTAAATTCACTACACAAAGTTCTGGACGAACAAAACAAGTTAACTTGCTATTCTTATTCTGCTAAAACATCTTATGGGTTCGCGCGGCACATCTGCGGTCCAAATGCGGTTTAACTGCGGTAAATCTCGCTAACCTACAATACAACCACAAATCAGGGAGAAGGCACCTCCCTGCACAAATGAACAATTTTACTAAAACTAATTGGAGTGATTGCGCGCATCGCCTCTGCGGTTCAAATGAGGTTTAGCCGCGGTACAACCTTTTAAGCTACTGGATAGCCGCAAATGATGTTTCAAATATTTACCTAGAGTAGTGTTTACAACGGGATTTGTTGTCGTCTTATTATAGTCACCGACGGTTGCATTCGTTTTGCTTCGACGCGTAGTCCCAGTTGTAGTTGGGGGATCTGTCGGAACCACGTTTTCGCAGCTGTCTCCGGTAAATCCCTCTGAACAAAGGCAGGTGTAGCCACGGAGTCCATGAATACAAGACCCGCCGTTTTTGCATGCACCTGGCACGCATTCGGGATAACACTGTCTCCCGCCGAATCCTTCGGGACACGAACAGTTGTAATCTCCTATGAGATCCTAAAGAAAAAAGCAAAAAAAATTAAAAATCACATTCATGAAATGAGGGATTGAGACGTTACTAAGAACTGTCTATAAATATTTATGGTCTTTTTTCTCGAAATCACACCCGCTCTTAATTAGCATAGATTTTGACGATTTTACTTTTCCGTTTACTGCTTACATTCTGTTTCGATTGAGAAGAATAAATACTCGAGATAGTGCTTCATGTAAGTCGTACTTTCAACTCCCTTCTCGGTTTTGGGATATCCCGATGAGACCCTGTCTCGAGTGTTTGATATATCGCTTACCGTGCACGTTCCCCCATGTAAGCAAGGGTTGCTTGAACATTCGTCTATTTCTGAGAGAGACAAAAAAGTCAAAAGCGCCATTAAATAAGAAACAGAAAATCCATGAAATACAACTTGATCTGTTGTAAAATGAAAGCAAGCTTTAGCCCACCGCAAATCGCAAACCCGCAGGGACGAGCTGTTCGAAAGCGGGTTACCGCTAACCCAGGATTAAAAGTTGACCGAAGTATTAATTTTTCTTTTTAAAAACGTCTTTTTTTTTAGGTTTTGTGTAGTTTTACCCAAGCTCAAAACGGAGGACCAAACAACACAAACAGAAAACCTCACCAAAATGTTACAAAACTGAAATCAAATTTCTCGCTAATCCTGGGTTAGCTTGATCGGGATTTGAGCAACCAGGCCTGGGTTGAAACGCATTGTCTATGCGAGGGAAGATAAATCTAATACTTTTTCAAATTTTGACTTCTGACTGAAATATTTCAAGTCTATGAACCAATAAATTTCCAGGAGAGAATTTCACCAATGTAAATGATTTCACCGAGTCAGGACAACGGTAGAGACAAATGGTAGAGACAGAGGATCCGTCCCCATCAAAAGATCACTGGCAGTTTCTGTCATTCGAGCTGACATACACTAAAACCCCGCGAATAAGAACTTAGTTAACCTCATAGGTTTTTATACAAATGGTGGTTGTTGTGAAATTAGGCTATCTAAGTTTTTAATCAGGTTCTTAATAAGTGTGCTCATGGGTTTGGCTTTTCTTGCAAAGAGCAGACTTGTGGAAGGCACATCGTTTGTATCTTATGTGATGTACTTACTGTATTATTTAAAAAAACACTATCTTGGAAATACGAACCTGTATTGAGATTTTAGCCTAACAGGCTCTTAAATTTTAGGTTCTTATACGCGGGTTTTTTTCTGTAAATGTACTTCTGTAGTATAATGGTAACACTAAATTTCAAACCAATGTTTTCGCACGTTTTATAAGAAGAAACTAAAGAGCTTACCTTTGTCGCAGTTTTGTCCAGTGTAGCCCTTTTTGCAGTCACAGGAGTACCGCCCCAAACCAATGTTTGTACACGTAGCCCCATTCTTGCAAGGTTTTTGTCGGGCGCAATATTCCAAATCTGAAAGAAACAAGGAGAGAAGATATTTTTAAGAGCCCTTCTCAGCCGCACCTTACATTCGAGAGTTTGGCTATCATAGTTTATTAGGATCATGTCGAGACGAAGGAAATCACTGTGAAACTACTAAAGATAATTGAACATACTTCCAGGAACACAACACAACTTACAGCAAAGCAAAAAGATTTGGCTTCACCATGCAACATCAACAGATATGCGTTCGGTATACAAAAAGAAAGCATGATTAAACTAGTGGCAAAGTTGACAAACATCAGAATGGTGCTAGGCGCGGAAAAATATAATGCCTTTAGAAAGCACGGGAAAAGTCAAGACAACTGGACTTGTGATTGGTCAAAGGTAGAACAGCTTTGCTCTGATTGGTTAGAGAATGTCGAATGACTCGAGTTATCTTACTTCCACAAAGAAATAGCAAATTTTCTTGGGCAATTCTGTCCAAGCGGGAAAGGCGTAATGAGGTTAACCCTATGTGAAGCACCAACCCGAGAGACGAGTTGAGACCACAACTCCGTGCCCTACTCTTTGCGAAAAGAGTGTGGATTCTCTAAGGAGACAAAGTGAAAGCACATTTTGCGTTTTGATAAAGGCAGCACATTCTGCTCAGTTATTCAATTTAAGACCCTGAGTGTTGGTCTGCCCTAGGCCTCGAACCCTCGACCTCCCGCACTGCAGTCTAATACTCTACCAACAGAGCTAACCGCTTAAAAGAGGCAGAAACATACCTCGATCGCAAAGTACTCCACCCCAGCCTTTACGACAATTGCATTTCCATGGCTCGCCGTCACAAGTTCCATGAAGGCATCCAGGGTACACTTCACACTCTGTGCAGTTTGCACCTTGCCATCCACTTTGACATCTGGAAACAGGAGGAACATGTTGAATATTAGTTGCTTTTCAAAAGTCCCTACTTTAATCTCGAAGAAAACCAAGCAGAATATATTTCGCCCGCACTAGCGTTTCTCGTTTTGTTTTGAACTCTCCACACTGATTCATTCGAAAACGCAAACCTTTTCGCTTTTACTTATCGTCCATGCTAAAACGACCGAAAACGCTGACGGAAATTCACAGTATATGACACTTTCTTCGTCACCGTTTTCAAAGGCCACCGTTTTCACCCGCCCACACTAGAAACGACGCGTTTTCAATTGACTCTTCTTCTGAAACCGTTTGCGAAAGGTTCCGTTTTCATCAGCGTTTTAGCGTGGGCAAGTAGACGAGGTAAATTTTGTACAAGGTTCTAAAGCCAACAAAAAAAGATACAGAAACATTGTCTTACTCGCAATAGTTAGGCTTATTGCAGGATCCGTGATTCGTGTCACATCCCTCGCAAATTGCTGAAAGAACAACAGAAAGATATGATCCGTAAACAACACAGAAAACACTTCCTAGTACTGCAAGAAACGCTACGCAAAGGTGGGACAAGATGGCGGGATAAAGCAAGGGAGAAAGGTGTTTGTGGCAGGGAAGTTAGGAATGATGGAGTTAAAATAATATAACATTAGGCGAAATAGTAGTAAGAGTTCTTCTTGAAGGCAGGTTTAAAAGCATTTATTACGGGAATCATGTTTTGCGATGCAGAAAATTACCTTTTAACCGAGGAAAACTAAATAATAATATCACGGTAGAAAGACAATCAAGAAGTAATAACAAGCAAAGAGAAGAAAGGGCTTTTGAGATAGACAGGATTAAGTAGGATTAAAAACGAAATTGAGAAGTTATTTCATGGTGCGCTATAAGTACCCGCTTTCGCTGACGACTACCGGAGAATGGGTTCTCGTTCGGACGATTATCACCGATGATATACGAAGCTGTACGAACCTTAAGCAAAACGCCGAGCCAGAAACATGTTTATCTCCTTGCTCGAACCTGTCACGCGCTCCCGCCAGCTGCAGAAAACAACCTCCTTAACACCCGCTGATACTAAGCGTTAAACAAATTGCAGCGTTCAAAAAGGGGTCTTGTACAACAAAGGGCCACATTTAAGGATCTCTGTCCCAGCAGATAACAGCAAACTGCGGGAGACCTATTCACTGTGAGCGCAGTGACACGAATCGTGAGCACGCAAGTTAGAATCATAAATTAACAATAAACAATGAGTTTGTCGTGATCCTCCACACACAGGTGATCATCAAAGACGACTTTAAACAATACATAAGAAGCCGGCTGGAAACATACAAATATTGTTGATTTTACGGTCTACTGGTGTTTCGTGTTTGGGTTCCACACTTCGCTGCACAACGTGAGAGCGCATACTAATCACAGTTCTCAGGTGAATTGAAACTAACTCAACGAATATTTTCCACAATGAAAAATTTCTGCCACATGCTAGAATAGGCCAGCTGTCCTTACATTGACGTAACGTGACCGATAAATTGCCTCTTTCGCCTGCAGGCATTCGACTTTAATGTCGCAGAACCATCGCTCGTTTTTTATGAAGTTAAGCTCACTATTGTTGCTTTACAATCAACGTTCAAGAACGATAAAAGTACAGTTCATAAACAACTGATAATTTTCAGGCTTTATCAGCGGACACGCGACGATCAGATAGCAAAAGAGGTCTTTATAAGGCTAAAGGGCAAACATGTTACTGTCGCAAAGAAAGAAGAGTTGGCAAGGTGAAACACTTTGCACGGAAATAACCGACGAAAACAATCGAAGTCGTAGATGCAAAATTCATCTTTGAGGGTAAAACGACAACGCTCTTAGAAAATAATGACAATACTTTCCAGTTCTCCTAAAGGACTAAAAAAACGTCTATGTTTGGAAACCCACTTGTAGCTGGTGCAATTTCTCGTGCTGCAATGCTTGAGAGGAAGATGTTTAGTGGAGACCTCAAACGCCAATGCGCATGATGCAATTCTGACCGCGTGGGAACGGTACGGTGTTGTGCTTAACTGAACGCGGTGTACGAAAATTCAATTTTTTGGGGTGCTTTCTTTACAAACTCTTAAAGAAAGTAGTTTTAAAAATGCAGGAAGAAAATATTTATCAGGAGAGGCGGTTGAGAGTGGTGGTAAAATCGCGAACCGTCGGCCTTTGCTCACAAACTAGAGAAGTTCAAGTGATAGCTTTCTTGAGGGCTAGAAAGGGATAGTCAGCAACTAGATACTTTCCGTTAAGTTGTGGCAACGCCTTAATGCAAAATGCATTAAAATATTTAAAATAACCCAGTTATTTCACTTAAGTGATATGGAGAGAAAAATAACAGTTAGTTCAGTCTTGATAGAAAAATCCTGGTAACTAGTAACCCTTCTGACTTGTCTGCAATAATTGTAACGTTAAGCCAGGAATTTCGTTTGATTTGTTCAGGCTACTAATTGTAAATCAAGATCTCCGTCAGCTTCAAATGAACCATTCTGAAAGACTTTTTACTCTGTAGGGAGGGCAAATTTGTTTGAACACGGCGTTATCTCGAGTCCAGCCTCACATAATTTTACACCTGGCAAACAGTAGTATTTTCAGGTTTTCTTCCATTTAAAGACAATTTTGTACCTGGCCAAAATGTCTCAAAATACAATGAGGAGCTTCTTTAACAAGACAACGGTACCTTCATCGCAGTATTGTCCCTTCCATCCTGGTAAACACACTCGTGTGCCATTGCTGTCACAAGTATGGTGGCCTAGCCGGTCATCTCGCGGAACACAGACCTTGGAACACGTGTCTCCATAGTAATTCTGCTGGCATATCACTCGGAAAGCGAACGTTACATTGGCCACTGCACCCACATGGCTGACATTGTGCCACTGCGGACCGGGCAACAGGGACTGTCTTTCAACAACGACTTGTTCAATAAGCACTGACGAGGTAACTCCTAAAAGAGATGAACAGCAGAGTGATGTCGGCTACAAACTTAGTACTGACAACAAACCAATCAAAACTCAAGATGTGTTAACTCGTGACCAGTGGAACCAATGGCTAGTTAGCGCGGGAAAAGTTACACAGAGCGGGAGCAGAGGGGATTAGCACTTGATTGGTTGAAAAGACAGTACTAGCACTCTGATTAGTTAAGAGCAAGTTGCGAAATTGGAGTTTAGCAAATGTCGTGAAGTTAACGGGTAATTATTTTCATAGCGAGATATTGGAAAGACCGCCATTTACGTTTAACAGTTGTACCGCGGAGTATAACACAATACAAAGAGATTAGCAACGGCACCTACAGTGTGCAAACGAGCGAGTGAGGAAAAAGCCGCTCAGCATGCTGAAAATGGATCGAGATCAAGCTAGCTTGAAATTTGTAAAATACGATTGTGATCGCACTAACATAATTGCATTCGTTTCTAATTAAAAGAGGAAACTCGATACTGCGAGGTGTCCATTATTTGGCTAGATTTCTCGTGGAAAATGATCACTGGCGCCTCTGAATAGACACCATCCCTTATTCAAGTATCAAGCGACAATTAAATAGAAAAGACACCTCGATCTCCTGACTGGTCCTGAAAGAAGCAAGTCTCGCTGCGTGACTAAGAGAACTTTAGCAGTTCTACTAAAATGGCATTTTATTGAAGCCAATAGTGTCGTTCAAGTCTTGGTAACGAATTTAAATCGATTGAAAACTAACTCATTCCAGATGATAAGAGAAAAGGAGAACTTTTGCTCCTCGAGCTATCAGTAGCCATACATTAACTGTCAAGCTTGCACAATGCGGATTCAATCTGAAACATATTATCGCATTAAAGGGAGTAATAGCGCTTACGGAATCAAGAAACGATACTATTCATGTGGTAAAAACGCCGGTGTGCGTGCACAAACACTTTACAACTCAGTAGGCGTGATGTTCGCTCATGGCAGCTGTATAAATAAGTTCACACACACAACCCCACACAAAAATTCGACAACTGACTTACGGGAATACAGTTACTACAAACGTTACAAGCACATGTTAGGTGACAGAACTGACTTGATCGACCTGTCTTCCGGTTTTTGATTGTGCTGTGAATTACACAATAGACAATCGCTTCACAAAGTATCTACTTTAGTCATAACTTCCTCCTGTTAGCAATCTTGGCGCCAGAGAACCTGGAGAACGTCATTTCACAAGAGACCCTAACACGACAGTTTCTTCTGCAATTGAAAGCGCGACCATGGTTTTAAGAAAACGGATCAAAACGAACAGATAGAAAAAGCGGATAAACCTCATGGAAAATGCCACTTCAACAACGAGTACTTGTTAAATTATACAGAAAGGAACCATTATTCGAGTTATTCCCAAGTAAATGTCTGAACGACTGAGCTTTGCTAAGCCATCAGCCATGTATGAAAATGATATTTGAGGCCTTGGCCGTATGAAATATCACCGTGGCTAAAAAGAGCGTCTCATATTTAACAGTGTACCCGAATTTAAGCATCTGCCGGCAAACACAAGCTCTTAAATGTCAAACGATTCGACCATCCTCTAAGTATTGAAGGAGCAAACTTCACTAAGAATAAATTTTAAGTGTCTAAATCTAGATTGATTTCGCGTTGACTGACACGGTGTTCGGCGAGCGGAGCAAATAAATCCGTTGTGGCGCCAAAGAAATTGAAAGCTCTTAAAAGTTATAATTGCCTTTTTCCTGAGCTGGAACAAACTTCACAAAGAATAAGTTTTTTTAAGTACGTCTAACCCAGATTAATTTCGCGTTGACACGCTGTTCGGTGTGTGGAGGAATTGGATCCGTTGAGGCGCCAAAGAAATTGAAAACTCTTTAAGCTTATAATTGCCTTTTTCTCTGAGCTGGATAATGCTCTAAATCTCCATTTAAGGCTATTGAGTTAAGCCGTATAACCCAGTTCTGTCTGAACAATTATCTTAGAAATTCTAGACTATCGGATCACTACTTCACGTCTTAAAACGGAAATGTAACACAGAAAGAAGTAAACCATGCCGAGTTATAGCGTTAGGATAGAGTAATGAATGATAGCCCAATGCAGAGAAGTCCGTAATGACCCATCCTGAAATAACAAGGCCGTATTAAGCCGATGGAAATTCCATAGAGTTGAAGCCAAGAATGAGAAATCGGGGTTAAGGAGGGCAGTGAGTTTAACGTATCTCTCACAGACTTATCTGTTATCAAAAACTGAAGTGCTTGTTTACAATGGCAGCGTTATTCTTTGGGAAATGAACACTTGTCGAACTCCTAAGCTTCACTTCAGGGCGCACACGGACAGCTAAGCGTGCACTGAAAATAGCAAACGAACAAACAATGTGTCGGTTCCATTCTGAAGGCCTGTCCAAGCTAAGACCAAATATTTTGATGGAAGATAAGATAACGAGGCAATAGCGAGGATTAACGTTATCGAATCGGAGATACGGTCAGGCAATGTACGCCCAGTCAAACAGTACAACAATGCGATGACACAAAAGGTTATCAATACATTACGTCCCATTTGACTCTTCTAACGCTGCGGTTCTTTTGCGATCACAGGCAAAAGCTGTTTGTCCAGGTATTATTATCTTAGCCATTATCGCGATTCGACGTGGGGCGATCATACGGGTTAACAAAGCTAAGTGTGGATTTGATATACAACTGATAATCCCGAGGAATTTTCTTTGCTAAAACAAGGTACATTTGAACGTTTTAAAAGAAGGCATTTACCTACTACCCATCAAGAGTAACTTGGGGGGTAAAGTTCGCGTGTTTTGCATGCGAATTAAGTCAACACTGGCTAAATTAGATAAACAACTATTCGACGCGGGTTTCATCTAAAAACAAATGTTATTACACCATTTTTTTCACGCTCAATCCGTGTGATTTTCAGTAGACCATCGGAGCGTACTTAATCGTTAATGGAGGTTTGCTTTTAAAGCTGTTAGCTTTACTGAAGGGCAGACAAGAATTCAACCCAGAGAGCGAGGCACCCACGTTCTATTTTTTAGGACAACTCCCCCGATTCTGTGTCTGAAATTTTATTCCAGTCATCAAGAGCGCTAGCTTATTATTTGATGTTCTGATAGAGTGTTCTTAGCGAAGTAAGCAGTCTATAGTGATCACACCGCTCATAAAATCTGGCGGCTAGAGATAACCTCTCGCGTGCCGATATGACCTTTCTTATGGGATGGCACACAAATTTAGTTTAATCCACGCAACCATCAAAAAGTCTAGTAGCACTAAAAGGTTATCGCGCGGTCCATCATTCTTGAATGATAAACTCTTTTATTGGCTTCACTAAACGACATACCAGAACTGTTTTAGTTTAAAATTCCAAGATTCAAGGCTAGGAGCAATTTGCTGTCTAGAGAAATCTTTAAGCTAAGTTTGACAAGCTAGAATAAATTAACTGTGTCCTTACCTTTATGTTTTGCAGCCACGACAAGAGAGAATGACCCCTAGAAAAAATTAAAACATCAAGAATTGATATAAGATATAACAGGCATCAAACCTTCTCAGTTCTACGCGCGCGCGAAGTGGAAAAATCGTGCTTGCATGCGTTTAGAGCGGCGCAGCCTGATGAAGACGTTTTTAAATACGAAATGCCGTGGATTTCGATAAAGAACTTAAAACGTTGGCACTTAAAGTCACTTTACAACCGAATCGCGAGGCTTATTCCTGAAAAACTATGGCACGTGCCTGAATAATTATAAATCAAGTAACAGGTCTTATATTTGCACCAATATGGAAATCTCTCTTTGCTTGCGTAATGAGACAGACTAAATTTAAAGAATGTGAACAAGTTCAAGCGCTTTAGAATCGTGGCGGAAAAAACGGCTCGTGAAAACTAAAACTTAAACGGTTCGACACATTAACATGACAGTCACGACACATGAAGCAAAATTTGTCATTGATATTACTTGATCTTTCACTTCGCTTCGGGACTCTCTGAACATTAATTATCACTTAAAATTCTCACCATAACAGAAAATTTAAAAATAGCTTTAAAAAATATTGGTTTTTGTGTCGTTCGAGCAACATTTGAGAATTGCACGGTGACAATGTCAAACGAGATTCCTTTCTCGCTCGCCTAAACAAAAGCGGGTTCCCTGTTTTCTAGGAAATGAGCTTTGAAGGATCGAAGTTTTAGATCCAAGTTTTAGATTTCACGCAGCCAGTTACGATCCATTTTTGTATCTGGATACCCTTGAAAACTGACGAGAAGTTACATTTTCACTTATTTTCTCAATATGTTATGGTTTCATTTCCTCAGTCGCCAGTACCTCGACTGCTAGACAACAAGTTGGACATCCTTCCGTTTGACGGTCAAAACGGAATCGTACATCGCGTCAATTTCCGCGATCTAATTTGATTCAAAGGTCGACAAAAACAGACATAATTATGTTTCCGCGCAAGTTACATCTTGACAAGACCGGTGGTCCATTCGTCTCTCCTGCATTTCATCGCCTTCACACGTTTATCGCTTCGAGCCGCCTTGTGCTATTTGCGATAAAAAAGCAGTCAACACGCCACAGGCGTTTCAGGTTCGTGAACTGAGTGAACGATACCGCAACTGTTTCAGTTTTGAATAGGAACAGCTTGCTTCTGTGCGTTCACTTAACTATTCACGAAAATAGAATAGGAAACGCCGTTTTAACATGACACACATGTTAAGTGATACTTAAGAGTCGCGCGAACTTCGAAACTAAAATTTCCCACACAAGATCGAAACCCTGTATCAGTCTACGGAACGGAAATCAGTCTAACTTTATTGTGTTGCAATAAATGGTTTCAAGCAGGAAAAGAAGACGGAAAACTACTGATATCATCGATCAAATTTTCCAAATAGTGTCATTGCTCCAAATTTCGATCCGGAAGGGTGCAGCTGGTTTAAAAGAAGTATGACAAAATGATATATTTTACATGTACTTCAACAGTGTCCAAAAACAGTAAAATCACGTTTTGTTCCGGAGGCCACTGGAAACGCTACATTTGACATGGGTTTAGTCTTACCGGCCATGACAAATTGTCGGGCCATGAGATCTGAAGCAGACTGTTGGATGGGATTGCAAACGAACTGTTTCCCAGTACGTCCGAGTTCTTCTGACCAAAGAGACAGGAGGAGGTATCGCCCAGAGGGCTGACACAGACGCTAAAGAACGTACTGCAGGGGGATGAGCAGCTCCCTCCTACATCTTGACCACTACAGCATGCCTTCTGCCCGGTTCTTTGCCCAGGATTCGCATAGTCCAAGAATCGGACTTCAAACATTCCTGTTGCCCGAGTCTGAAATTGTGAAGAAAATAAAATTAACGCGGGTAAAAAAAAGGCTGCCTATAGATTTCCGAGAGCTGGTCGAGCGAGGCTATCAAAAAGGCCGATCAGTCGTTCTAGAACACACTGAATGAGATTTTGCACATGCATTGCAGCATAGTGAGAACAAAATGGCGCCAATTCATAAAATAAGGGTATTTTTTTCGCGAGTCTGAGTTAATTAATTCTCTTTGTTCAATTTGAATAGTAAAACATAATCCCAAGTGAAAGGTTAACGAGGCAATCCTTAAGCGTAAAATCAAGGTGAAAACTAAAGGACTTTAGAGCGAGGTTTATCGCGCTAACAATTTCTGTCTTGGTCACAGTCTTTCTGCCGTGTTAACAAGTGTTGATTGAAGTACGCGAGTCACCATATTAGAAAACAAAAACAGCCTCAAAAAGAAAACAAAAACAGAAACCTTTTACACTAAAAGGAATGTTCTCCGTGGTAGCCAAGTAAGTCAATAACTCGAGACAATCACTGCACTTGCGTGCTTTATAAACCACATTAACTGATAAGAAACAGTAGTTACTCTAACTATGCTGTGTTGGGCATGCCTTAAAAAAAAACAATAACTTTTTACTAATCATGTATATTTGCTTGTCCGCCTGGGTGACGTCAGGTTTTATTTAAATAAAAATTTGTTCTTCAAAAACAGGAAATTCCAAATACAAACGAAATATCCGCCAAATGGAAACAGTTCGCGACGATCGCGCGCGAGCGTCCAACAGCGCGCGCTGCTGTTTTCCATTCTTTAGTGAAGTACGTTTTCAGAGAAAGCACTGCTTGAAGTTCTCTAAGGGTTTAGCGAAGGTAGCTCTAAACACGACCCAAAAGGGTCAGAGTGTTTTTAGTGGGTTGAGGTAGATAAAAATCTTGCTGTCGATAAAAGGTGCGAAAAAATGACTGAATGGACTAATTTATGAGAAAGATATCTCAGGTTGTAGATCTATTGATTTCTAATACGTTGATCTATTCATCGAGACAATCTGAGCTTAACCGCGAACTAAGAACAGCTATGATTAAAAAATTACGCAAACATCCCAACAAAGTCGTTATTAGTGTCAAGTGAAACAGAACGGGAGTTCTAAGTGAAGGCTTGACAATAATATAAAATGGTATATTACTCACGTGAGGCAGTGCTGTAGCCAAAAGCAAAATCACAAGTACTCCAAGGTTTGGGCGCTGACTTCCTTTCAAAAATGCGGCCAGTGAATGCCGAATGAAGTATCTCAAATGCATGAGTTTCGTGCCCAACTCATTAAAGTGTAATCTTCACGGAGTGTGGTAAAACCCACTCGAGTCCTCGGTGTGATGGTCGTGCGTCGTTGCTCTCACGGCTCAGCCTGAAAGAGCATGCAGATAATCGCGATTAAATTTTGCTTAGGTAAATATGGGCTTCCTCAACGGACCAGTTGTCAGTTGTCATCATCTGTTAAACTGGGAAGCGGAAGGCAATCTTTATGATCTCCACCAGCTTCGGATCGTCAAGCTCGATTGAAAGTCGGATGCGTAACGTAACGCAAGGTGTTTCGGCCTCGCGCTAATACGCTGCGTTTTCACGGCTGCTTGATTTGAAAGGTACACAAAGAGTTATCGCAGACAATCCCTGCGGGTTTGACGTATGGATTTCGTGAACAACATCGAAATCTCTCGGGACTCTCTTGTTTCAAAGTGCTTCGCTCGCGCTGGAGATTTAGAAGGCAACTGAAGACAATGGTTTCATTAAATCAAGCCAAACGCCGATGATTATAGCGTAGAAATTCAACCCCCGGGATCACAGATGGCCTTCTCGCTGCAGCAATCGAGGAAGGACGTGTATGGGCTTGTCCACGCAACAAAGCATACCAACCGAAAAATAACAAGAATATATAAACTACAACATGATTTCTACCTCATAAGAGCGAAACCCATTGAAATCTGACTGTTTCGTCGATATGTCGCGCTTATGTGTCCTCAAATGTTTCAATTATCGCACCATCGCGGTAATATTATCGCTGATTTTTCGTTATTTCTACTAATACAGGAAACCTCACACAATGGTCTGCGTTTGATGAAACGAAATTTCTACGCTGATTTCACTCGGAAATGCCAAAAACCCTACCAGGCTAAAAATCGATTGAATTAAATAGGTCGTCCTTTCTGTACGCGACTGTTTCCTCTGCGGCGAGAATGAATGCTCTAGATAACTCGATATGCCAGATAATAACACTGCAGGGCTACGTTTGTAAGACGCGCGCGTGAGAAAGAGCTGACCTGGCGCTACTCACCGAATTTCCTGCCGCGTAAAATCAGAGTATTTCTTCAAATTTAAAGCCAAAGCCTGGTAGCCACAACAATGAAAACAGCTGACCAAGTCCATGAGGCATTCATTGAGCTAAGTCCTGTACTGATTCAAATCTAGACCTGATAAGGTGGCAGCCCAGACTGTTGTCAAGTCACCGGTGATGCAACAGATACAGGTAGATACAGAGCATTGCAGCGTAATCATGCGTACATATGGGTGGGGGGACTCCCCGTGAATTCTTTTGGGAACAATTCTCGTCACTGATCATTTCTGGACATAGTCTCTTAATAGCTGGGAATTTTTTTCCCACGAGGCAACGAAGCGCGACTACTTCACACGATCAGTTTGTTTAAGTCCTTTGTTACCAACAGGAAACAAAAACTGATAAAGAAAGATTCCGAAAGAACCAGAGGGCACCAAAGGTGTCTTTTATTGTCGCTAATCTCGTTCTTTAATTTCGTTTTCTAAACAAAGTTTTTAGCCTAATACCAGGATTACAATGTCGTGTGAAACTCATCCGGAGTTTACACTCACTCACCTCGCTTCAAAACGTTACGTGCAAGGTTCCACTACCGCACGGACAAATCACTTTGATTTCTACGCAAGAAATCCACACCGCGGCCGACCCGAGGGCCGAGTGAGTGAGTTGCCGTGCTAATCTTTTGATTGTCACGGGTGATAAATCGATGAGTGAGTAAAATCTGCAGACACAAATGGATACTTAGCACGGCCGAACGGCGTCAATAACATGCAGCTCGCCTGACAACAGCGTTTTGCATTCCGTTCGTAGAACCGGATTGCCGTTGCTCAATAAATAATACACGAATTAGCAGACGAGGCAGAATGCAGTCAAGCAGAACTATGTACAGATCAGCGAATAGTTTTCGCGTTATCCGCCACTCTATTCTGGGATCATTACCTAAGTGACCGCGTGGGATTCCATGTTAATTCTTTCTCCCATGCACTCGCTCAAGCGGGTCACCGTCATGTGTTTTCTGTCTCGTAAGAGTTCAGCGACTGCGCGAGGACTTTGATCAATGTCTTGAGGTTTCCTACTAACAGAGACCACCCGCGTGCTGTGGGCAAATTTTGAACCAAACAGCGGTCCTTTTACGTGGACAGTGAAACACACGCATCTTAAAATGCACCGAACAAAATCGTGAACTGCACAAAAGTGGATTAACAAACTCTGGCAAACCAAGATAAGCAGCTGCAATCGATTGGTTGTTCTGTTGTTGGAACAATACTAACATCCGTGACCTTTCGACGTGGGTTTTCCCAGTCTGAACCAACAAGTTTCCTGCAGTTGGAACAGAAACCGCAACAACGAGCCTCTAAGTCCTACGATATGCTTCCAAAGCAAATATTTTCGCAATTCAAATAATCCAGCGTAATCGAGCAATTAGGAATCGCGAGTAATTAAAACAAACACAGCACCAACGTCTACAGCCTGATTCCGGTCGTTATGCGTTGTAATTGGTCAACAGTACGTCAGCAGTGTTAAGATTTTAAAAACAGGCAATGACGTTTTTAGACCACCCTGGAGGGTGCACGCGCCAATAATTGACCATTCTTGACAAGCCCAGGGTGTTAAGAGATAAGCATCGCTCCGGAGGGGAAGTGATACCTTGTCAGAGCGCTATGCATTGCTGTTACGGAATTTCAACATGGCGGCTTTCGTTCGTAGTTCTTTTGTCTTCGTTCATGTCGCGTCCTGAGAAAGCCTTTAAAGAACACTAGCATTTTTGAGCTAGCTATGTAGAAGCTCTCACACTGCACCACGATTCTCAAAAAAAAGACTGCAAAGTTGCAGATGTAAACATGTAAATTTACTAAGGACACTTGTTTATCAGAGATATGAATATCGAATGGTGTGATTTATTTGATATATTTAGATTGGTTTTTGTTTGCTTTTTTTGTTTGTTGTAACATCAGGTCGCCTTGTCGTAACTAAAAGTGGATATGCTCTATTTTTACCTGTTTTTGAACAAATAAAAAGGTTCTCTAGGGAAAATGAGCAATTACCACGCGTGTACGATCCTATTACCGGCAGCTATGGTTAATAGATCACTGGTAGCAATTATTCAATTTATTTGTTTTTCATTGATGGCTTTACAAAGAAAAATTTGAATTTCTGCCAGTTTTGACAAGTATTTTTTATTTCGTAAACCCTCGGCTAAAATCCTAAAGAAAAGAATACTATCAGTTCTTCACACGTAATACTGACTGAGGTATTTTAATTATCAGCCTTGTTATTCAAATACAGCAAAAGCCTTAATCCTATCCGAAACTGGATTGCAGTTATCAATGGGCCGATATGTCTGACTGCTTTTAAGGGAAAACCAGAGTACAAAAGGACTGTGACAAAAAAGCTAGCGTAATGTTCGAATTGAAAGGTGAATCGTTTTCTTTTAGGAAAGAACAGCTCCGCCCCGCTCCACCTCCCTAAATCAACACGTACCAGACCCCACGGAACAATACGCCAAAAATAGATATAATTGTTTGTAAACAGTTGACAGAGTTTTCTAATGAAACACCTATCGATGCAATAATCTTAAGTATACTCAGAATTTTACTTAAACTATCGCAAGTACGATTGACGCACGTTTCCCGAGAGGAAAGTGTATTTATAAACGACGATAACGTATTTTGATAGCCCCTAATGGAATCTAGCCTACGCCCCCTAAATTCTTCATAAAACTGCCGTGGTTGCAAAAGAACCTCCCTTTCCTTCGTGGATAATCGAGAATTCACACGAATAGTAGGTCTATATTGAATGTTTCCAAGTTTCGATGCTTGTTAGAAGGTCGAAAGATATTTAAGAAATGGTTCGTTACATACCTCAAATTCTCCTTTGCAGTTTAGTTGCTGTACAATGTTAGTCGCGTGTAAGGACTCATGGGTGTTTTCAAAGATAACACAATTAGCAGCCGACATCACTTTCGCTCGTTTTCAACTCATTTAAACCGGAAAAAACTAAAAACAGTGAGGTATTAGAATCCTAAACAAAAATTTGACCACCAAGCTGTTTGTCTTAAATCGGCACCATGTGGTATTCAAGAACGGACTTTCTACTTCTGACAAGACTAGTTCGGCTTATCAAAACATCAGTGGATAGCTCTGGATAAACTACGTAGCTCGCCCCAGACTGCACACAATTTATGTTATACCGACCATTTTCGCATCCAATTATGGTTCGCTATACACCAAGATAACTCGAGTTTTTGATCGTTATCTCGACAGATATCGGTCAAAAAATGCTGGGCTGGAATTAATGGCCATTAATTTTGACAATAGACAGACTTTCCGGTTCTTGCTAAGCGCCCACGAATCCATTCCAGAGAAACTTTCTGCATTAAACTATGCTCACATGGTGGTCCGCCAGTAGCGGGAAAGCTTAGAGATGGCGAGCTTAACTCCAAACACTTATTATCTGATCAATTAGCTACTCCGTTTAGCGGGGCTACACAATTATTACAGAAATTCGATCAGATTTGACAATGATGCGCGCAAGATGTTTTTTTGGATCAAAAAAAAAGTGCCGAGTTATTTCGTCTATTGTAGTCTCACGTGATCATGTCACACCCTAATATTGATGTCAATTGCATCAATTTACAAGCTGGCCAAGTGACCTCGATTAGTTATCAGGCACTAAATACTACTTCAAGTTTCATGTAATGTTTTTAAATTGGCAATTCAGGAAACGAATCTTTACGAAAGAATTTCCAGTTAGCGCTGGCGCGCTACCTCTTCTGCAGAAACATTACTCCATCGACAGGCGTTCGACCTAGTGCTGTGGTTATTTGCACCTGACCACTAACGTGTTAGGTTTTTTTCCTCTGGATTTTCTCAGCCATTTAACGGCTAGACTGAAGAGCAGCATAATCACACAAACCTGGAAAACTGTGTCAAACCAAAAATTGTTCCAACCAAAACTAGACTAGTTAAAGACCATCTGGCGAAATTTTGAGATTACAATGCAGCTCAGCCGGGAATTCAGGGACACAGCAGATGTTTTCTATTTCGTCCAAAGCTCTGCTTCTTGTCAAGTTGATAATGCTAATGAGGAAGTTAGTAATAAATTGCCAGGGTCGTTTTTTGACGGTGGCGTCGATTTGCAGATATGAAAATTCAGTTTTTAAACACAAAACAAATGGTCGAAATTTTATCGTGAACCAAAATATTGGCTAGTGCCGCAACATTTCCCGTGCTTATAGCGCCCCCGCCAAATAAGCTTGCATTAATTTTTAAACAAACTCTTTGATCTGTAATGTATCTAATAATCTTTATAGAAATAGACTTTGTTTGTCAAGACCACACGCTCCGAAATACAAAAACATCGCTGGGCAACATCCGCCATAATTAGAAATCTTGAGTCGCTGCCCAGAGCTACACGATTTAACAAAAATTAGTTGTTCAATAGAAACATTCAATCTCAGTAAACTGTGAACTAGATTGAACTATGAAATAGAATATATATTGAAGCCTCGGGCTACGCAGAACACAGCGGTGTATTTCTGTCTTAACGAAAATGAAGAACAATAATATTTACGTTTGCGAATAGCAAGCTGTCGTTATCGAGAATGTTTGAGGTAAAATTCTCTCCTTTACGTTTTCTTTCCATGAACAAATCTCGATAAAACTTCCGCATTTACTGTTGACGGCTACAAACGTGCAATGTAGATATTATTCAGAGAAGCCCGTTTAAAATCTACTACGACCTACATCTAATTGATTTAGCATGCATTCCAACTCACATCACAAGGATCTCCGAGACTGGGCGCCTAATCAACGAACGAAAATACATGAAAAGACTACCAACTTAGTGATTACCTTTTCAGTGATTTCCAACTCTAACATTCCCACAAGACTTTGTCAAAACAGAATAATAACAACATGAAGTCTTGAAATTGAAACCTAACTCGTTTGTCGTCCGCTGACTGTAGGGCTGTCTGCTGCGCTCAGCTTTGTATCAGCTTCGTAAAAACTCCCGCCACACACTGTGCAGCCGCAACTTTTCCCGCCATAAACCTGACGCGGCTACACAGTCGTGAAGATCGTCACGAAACAAATTTCTAGCGACATATTTTTTTTTCTCTCTTGAGTATTTCATACCCTGTTCAGTGAAAATACCTTTTGCAGATATATTTAATTGCTCCAAGATGAATGAGCTTGTTGGTCTGTTTTTGTGGATACACTGTGGACATTTATTACAGGTAATAGCATTAATTTTTATCGCTTTCTCCGGAAGCTAACCAGTTGTAAATTACCTAAGAAATGTTTTAGAAACTTCCTTCCTTCCTCCGTTAGTGACATGTACCATTGACTACATTCTTTAAGAAATATAACGTATGAATATTTCACTGCGCGAATGCCTAAAGCACACGAATTTTTAACCTCAAAATTTGTAAGTATAAAAACGGAAGTATCCGTAACAACAAGCTATTGAGAATTATGTAAGAACTTGATTCCAGTCAGTTCTCTATATCGCTGCAAAATATGGTCAACTAATGAACGAATTATTGTAAACAAAAACAATCAACACCACCAAGCAGTTAGTGAATAGTTCACAGTTAGCAGGACTGAAAAGACACTGACTGAGCTGTGGACAGCACTCTATGAATCCAGGTCACTAGGTCATTCCTAAAACTCCCTCTTTAGTACATAAGAAGCTTAACGACGAAGACAAAAGGCAAGGATAACGCCTTGTTTAAATTGAATTTATACCCTACTGAAAAATACCGCTAAAGTAAAATTTTACCTTACAAACGGTCCTCAAGTGTCATTTGGTTAATGGAGGCTACATGTAGCTTAGTTGGTCAGCCATATGAAAAATTCAAGTCGTGACATGGGATAAACAAAAAAATCAGCCATCGTGGTTTACGTCCTTGTTACAAGAGGATTTACTGTTTGCCAGTCATGCTACGTTTAACCATATTTTAAGAATTGCTGGAAAGTATTATTTTACCTTGCGATGTAGTCGCAATTTCTTGCTCTCACTCAGAATTTACTCGAATCGAACTTTGTACTTTACGAGTTTTGCTTGATCTTCTCTCACGTAATATCCTTCGTTTGATAGTCATTTTCGATTGAACCTTGTACCTTTGTACAGAATTTGGTCTTTTTGCATGGTTGTTTTGAAGTGGACGGCTAAGGACTCTGATAAATATTCCAAGATTTATAACTCATAAGTGCACTGCAACTTTCTGGGACGCCCAGATTCTCCAACGCGGTGTTACAAACTACCACAAGAGGCTTTTCTTGGAGTCGTGGCATTCAACTTTGGGCAGCGCCGCCATCAACGAAAGGAAACCGCTCCTTTGCTTTTACTTACTGTTGTTTCAAAAAATCAATGAAACGACAACTTATGAGCTTGTGGTGCGAGCAGTAGTCAGATGAAGGTGGACCGAGAAGTTATCGAAAATTCAGTACAGAAAAACAATTCTCTCTGCCGGCGTGGCCATGCGTTTTAGGTACCGCAACGAACTTTTGACCTCACTAATTTTAAAGCCATTCTCGATAGTATCAAAAACATGGCCAAAATAAAACATAAACATGAGACGTTTTCGATATTACTCGGATCTTACAAGATGCGTGTGAAGTAAATGAGCGAGCCCATTGTAGCTCAGTGTTTTTCAGACCACCGACTGGTGTATATCACCGAGTTACATCACGAGTTCGACCCTTGTTGCAGACACAGAATTTTTTCCTTGTCTTAAGCTCGTGAACTGACCAAATCAGCGTCTTTCTCACAAACAATTTTGCTTAACAGGCTGTAAAATGTGCCGGCCATGTTTCCTGTGGATGCAAGCAAGGAACGTTGCCGAAGGCAGATCAACCCAATCATGCACACTATACTGTGTCAACTCACTCGTGTTGCTTTGCTCTTGTTCGACAGCAAAATATGAAAGCAACTGAAATTATAACGTTTACACGAGGACTATTGAATACTACGAAACGTAACCAATAGGCGAGAATAATTGAAGACATTGCCAAGACTAAAGGCTAGACGAAGGAAAATATCATAGAAAGCGTGAATAACGGCAACAAACTAAAAACGGCCTCTAAATGTAGAGTAAAATTTCGTGCAAATGAACTCAAGGTATCATAGGCAGGTCTAGAGCACAATGAGGGCTAGTCACCGTTCCACCCATCTTGTTGGTATTTTACACGCCTGGATCACCAGGAAATATTAAAAAACAGTAATCGTGATATTTTTGTCGTCTCAGAAATAACTAATTATAGGAGGAAAAGTCGTATATTAGCGCTTTTATAATATTAGAATTCAGTTTGTCATTTTAAAGGTTATTTTTGTTTGAAAGCCGTCCCTTTGTGAATTCCTGCAAATTTCCTATGTTACTACCAATCCTTACCAACCAGATTGGTCCCTTATTTACAAAGCATTTCTCTTGTGTAAATAAACACATTGAAAAGTGCTTTTCACGACAAAGGATCAAACATTTAGCACGTTTGCATTGATAATGAATGAGGGTAATCGAAAAGAACTGATCACAGTTCGCTGAAGATCTTTTATAAGTGATAACCAGCTATGTGGGTAGAATGTTGTTGAAGGAATAGGAAACATTAAAAAAGGGAAAAACGTACTACAGTAACTGTTTCCCACAATGTTCATCGATTTGTAACTTTATGGAAAAACTGGAGAAATGATAGTAAGGCAAAACAAAAAACACGTTCCAGTTTAACCGGCGTCTGTTGTCCAGCCAATGAAGCACGGGACTTGCTTCCCGAAAACAAACCGCCACCAAGGTTATTCCTCAGTCTCTTGGCTGCGAACAATTATTAATTTTGATCCGAAATGAAATATCAAAACGATTTTTTGCTGTCACCTTAAACGTTTTTCAAGGTGAATGATAAAGCGAAGTGTGTCATTGAATTTAAATCAATGTCGTTTTCGCTGTAATAATAGTAACAAGGCCGAGGCTATTTTTAATGCCATGTTTAACTGCAATATTGTGTTTGAATAAACACTATACAAACCTTGGAACGTAAATATTCAGATTTGAGACAAATTTAGTTCTGACGAGCATCGACATGCATTTTATCTAAGACTATTGGACTCAATCAATTTTCATCTCTATAGGATATTATATTTAGCGTACTAGCTTTATCGTAGCAATACAAACCTGGAATAATGATGATTCTATTTTAATGATAACGGGACTTTGATTTTATCGCCGAAATGAATCGAGAGCTGAAATGAATCACGAAAGTTTACGCGAAAGGTTTTTTTTTTTACACGTTTTATAACTAATTCGCACGAATAATTAAAGCTCAATGCGTCCATTCCAGTTTTAAAGCATAATAGAATATTATATTATTTCCTGGCGTATTCAGTCAAAAAAAAACTAATTCTTTACCTCATTTCCAGTGATATTTCGACCGAGAGAAGCGTCCTCGTCTAGCAAGACAACTCTCCGACGTCTACTATTATTAATTTACAAAATCGCTGCAAAATTATACAGTTAATTTAAATGGTGGAGACATTCTCAGGCGTTTTCAGCGGTTCCACTCTCCGTTACCAAGGAGCTCGCATGTTATTATCCATTTAATATTCGTCGTAGGTGTGCACTTGTAATATCGAGTAATGGCAAACAGAAAGTCCAAATTCGAGTTAAGTAATTCCAGTGTGTTTACGAAAGAAAAGCTAATTTGGTGTCGAGACAAAATTGAGAACGGCAGGGGTCCCATGCAGAGTGCCTTAAAAACCGTCCATTCACAAACAACCGTCATAGTTTATGAAATACATCAGTGATATAAATACTTTGAATTCACATTATACTCTTGTAGCTCTCGGTTATTTAGAAACTCCACGAGCGCGAGTCCTATTCATCGGCAATGACACGGTAAATGCAAAGCCCTGGGCAAGTGTTTTTACATCGAATCAGTAGTTATATTGTCTTCGCGTTTGCTTTTCTTTTTACACAGAATCATAGTTGTGACAGCAAAATGTAATCTGTCCGCACAAACGGTTTTTGTAAATGTTTTCCGACTGAAGATGAGGTGTTTTTCTCTTTGAATTCAGCTTCAAGGGTTGGAGTTCTCCGCTTGACTTATTTCCACTTGTTCGTGGCACCTGCTTGGCGAGAGCTCGACCCTTTCCCTGAGCGCGCTCTCCCCTCATGGTTGCTATTATAAACGTAGCAGGTCGTGTTTGTCTTCGAGGCCGTCGAAACATTTTCTACACAAAACCTTCCCGCACATCCTAGACATTTAGGTTTCGTCAGGCATTAATGGGCGTACACATAACATCATGGATCTAGCAGAATCGATCATCTTTATTGCAAATCAAACGTACCCAGCGGGCAAAATTGCGAATCGCCATCAAAGAACAGCTACAATTAATGACGAAAAACGAAAAAAGCTCGGTTAAAATGGCTTAAAGGAAGACTCTCTATTACAGTCCTTAAATCCGCTCGAATATAATCCTAAGCTTTTACAACGTGCTCAAACGCTATAAATATTGCAGTATATATTACATCCTTGTCTTCGCGCAGATTTGAGATCACAAGGCCGATCGAGTTTTTCGTTTCTTTTGTCTACAAAGTAAACGTTGAATTTCCTTGAACATGCATTTCACGCCTTAAAGTTCGTAAACACGTGCCAAGAAATAAGCATACAAATACGGGCATTCTACAAGATTCCCACGTTGTTGTTCTTATTTTTCTTAAGGACCAGCTGGTATGCAAATTTTTGTGTAGCCGACGGAAGTTTTGTTGGCTACCTCTATCAACGAGTACTGTCATGTAAAATACGTATTACAAATTTAGAGCAAATAAATTCAGTTTGAGTGAAATGTGTGGGTAATGAAATTCAATCACTCTGTGTTTCAAAAATAGCTCTATTCCAAGCATAACTTTTGAGAGTAAATAAATTTGTCGAGAGCAGGACTTCAGCGATGAATGTTCTGAACAAGGAAATGTTCTCTCAACACAAAGCCATTTGCATATGTTCTCAAAACGAACATAATGTCAGTCAGATTGTAACTTGGCGCTTTTTTTTTCGTGATACGAACTACCTTACGTTTGTCAAGTGTTGTGCTTTTATCGTATACCGAGGATTCGCCCTCTAGCTAGAATATTATTATTTTGTTTCGTGGCAAATTACTAGTGATCCGACCAACTTTTACTCATCAACGACAACCAGTTCAATATTTGTTGGTGGAATAGGCAAATTACGACACCGACTGAGAATCTTCTGTTTAAAAAACGGAATACTGGAGAGATTAATAAAACCAACTCTGCTTTCATTCAGTAGACGAAAACTGCAGAAAGAAAAAATATTAATCACGAGAAAAAAGACATGAAAATTGCGTTTTCGCAACTGGCAAGTTCTACACGTGTATCAATTCAAGCGAAGAAATAATCGTCGCGATGGAAGATATTCACCTTGACAAACTTAAGATATCTGTCGACGATGAATAAATAAAAAAATTAACATTCGGCTTATGAAACTGTGCGTGATTAGAATTTTTACTAATTTCCAATATATTCTAGAATATTAAAGCGAAAAAGGCAAAAAAACAACAAGGACTCAAACCCGGTTGTTTTAGGTCTACCACACGTGTAATGGTGGTAATAAATCGAAATTGCTTGCATTTTCGCTATCCATGCTCCGCGGCTTTACACAAACGCACTGAGCATCGTGCAAATATCTTGCAAAATTAGTTTAGTTCCTCCAATAAGCGTATGCAGCCATCTCGGACAGGAGAATCGCGAAAATGCAAGCAACCTCCATCACTAACTGACGCAACCTGCACTTACTTGAAATTCAAAGTCCACATGATGCCCTATGATGTGCGCAAATGTGCGACGAGCGTATCTGTGTCATTTATCTACGACATCATGGAATTGTAATTTATATGAAAACACCCTGTGTAGCCCGGGGAACCAGAGTTACGCGATAATTCTTCCCGAGTGGATGATGGCATACATCCCGCGTGAGAAGGAGAGACACCCTGACCAAATGGATCGCGGGCGCATCAAGTTTGCGCCTCGTAATAAACAAAAAAAGGTGCCAAGTTTAATAAGACAATCACTAAAGGCGCACGTTATTCATGGCTTGGCGGTTTGCATTATGTCTGTTTGGTGGTGAAATCGAGCGGGTGGCACGAGATGTAGCGAAAAAGTGTTGCAGCGAGAAACTTCTGGGTTTTAGTTAGAAACCCAGTCCCTGCAGTTGTAAAATGATAATTTTATCATGATAAATTTATCTTGGGTAAAAAGAATTCCAATACATTTTTGGGCGGGAATTTAATCGTCTAAATGAGTTAACTCTACAAAGACAAAAAGCGTCAGAAATTTCTTGACCGCATTCATGCTGGTCGTGTGGTTTCGTACGTTAGATTACTATAGAAAGCAGGGTTTGATTATCATATGATGTAATAACTATCTTTGTCAGATGTAAAATGTTCTTAATCACGCCGGGCGATAACTCTTTCACTACAAAGTCTGATTTCTCCTTATTGATTTTAAGCTATTTATTTAAAGATTAGTTGCGAGAATATCATGATAGACCATGCGGACAATATCCTGAATGGAAGTTGATAATTTTTTTTTACTTGTCGTTTATCTACTTTGCAATAAATTTTAAACCACCTTCCAAGGAGAAGTAAGACATAGACTGCTCCTTTAAGTTTATGGGCTGTGCCCTCCTACAGTGTGGATGGTTCTGTAGTCATCATGCTGACGGTTTTTAGTGTACATAATCATCATAATTATCATAATTTTTATAAAAAAATGACAGAAGAGGCATAATTCCTGTGTCTTTACGGCAATCATTTCATTTAGCATGGTTTTCCCGTTACATGAATATTTGTATCCGTAACTTAAACTAGATCAAACTCATGTGTAGACTCCAAATGAGGCTTGCACCTCCGAGAATTTGATCACTTAATACTAACTGCATGTCGAAGTTAACATCAACAATGTGAAATTAGCCATAATCAGTTATGTGAAACTAATTTGCAAGGTGTACTACAGCGGTTAACAGTAATCTAAAGCACGAGGCGGCATTTACAGTTTTGTGATCATCCAATCAATCGGGATAATTAAAAGCTCGCTGTTTTGACAGTGTTTTTGACACGCCCAAATATGTTGAACAAATGTTTTATGAAACCTGTCCGCGAGACAAAACTGTCACTGGTCATTTATCAGCGAGAAAACATAATGAAACAAAAAACGCATGTCTGGAAACAAAGCAAGTTTCTTCGCTTTGTAGCCGACAAAGATTTAACAGCGGGAGTTCAATTTTAAGAACATTCAAGCGAGCGAGCATGACTTCAGCCCAATATCCGGGAGTTTTTTAAGTTGCTAACCACCTGGCTTTCCACGTTGGAAACTCCAAACAAAAACAGATTGTTTCAGTTTTCATCATGAGGTATTTGACATACCTCTGCAACTTAACCATTCAGCAATTTCAGCTGCATGACCTCTCTATTCTTATCAATCAGACTAGATGCGAACAACAGAAAAACTGCGCCCGGCTATGAACACGAATTGTACATTTGCATGGAGTTCAATCGGCGATTTCATTTTCCATTGCTAGTATATAACAGGTCATTTATAAATTCTATCATCTTAGCCAGACTTGTTACCTTGGCCCAAGTCGCTACACATCTGGCCCTGTATAAGTGCAATTGCATACGTCTAAATTACAGATGACGTTTCTTGCAGTGCTGAAATAACCTACAATTTCTGACCGGCGAACCACTTCTCTCGACTTCCTCAGTACCTCGCTGGCGTTAGCTCAAAGAATCACACGTAGCTTAAGGGCTACCGGCAGATAGTACAAACTAGAATCGCCAGTTTTTGGCGCCGTTTTTAGTGGCACCCACTACATACTTCAACTTTCAGCTGGTTGGGTTTAGATCCAAGCTTCATGAGTCGACAGCCGCACCTTACTTCAAAGAAAGCCAAGCTATTCTAATCATAAATATCTAATGCACGGTTTATCAGATTCTGCCTCACTCGCCGTAATTACAAAAAGTTTTGAATAGTTGGAAAGCAATTGGAATTCTGCAATTCTGACATTACTACCTGTCACCGGAACATTCTATTTTTGATCACACCTTACATTAAGTAAACACCCAATGTATAATAATTGTTCCAGGGCAGTTGGCTTTTTCCACGCTCGTTTGTTCTCTACACATTTCAACAAAACAGCAAAACATAATTATGGTCAACTTTGACCTCACAACACATGCAAAGCAACAAAATGGCCAAAATTAATAAGACGAAGGTT
>OMLO01000089.1_pt1 | contig 40581 bp, 26 predicted proteins | sample 1674811 | NCBI WGS metagenome assembly OMLO01 (sample SAMN06265003, study PRJEB25207) | coral metagenome | isolation source: Coral host | place: Mexico:La Bocana,Puerto Morelos, Mexico | collected 2008-11-13
AAGACTAGAGTGCAAAAATCGATACCCTATTTATGACCAAAATGGCGGCAAAATGGCTAAAATCGATACCCAATTTACTGACTAAAAGGGCTGAAAAACCATAACCTTTGGGCCACACATACCTATATTGCCCAGATAAGGGAGTACCCCCCCAGGCTTATTAGTTGACTTGCCAGTTACATGTAGTTCCATAACGATTACTGTGAATAAACTCTATTCAACAATAGGGTTAGTTAAGAGCGGAAGAGTCCAAAAACCCTAGTGTTTCAACAAATAAACAAGAAACTGTTGTTCCATACTGTCATAGTGAAAAGTCATATGAAAAATACTTATATGTCATATGTCTCCTTCATAGCTTTGTCATGCAAATAATATTTATATTACATCGGTAGACTGAACGGTTGAAATAATAACAGACCTGATCAATTCGTATTCTTTATCAACTAAAACTATATTGCTAACGTTGTAGAGCTGGATCAAATCGTTTTATAGTAGGCTCGTACAATTTTATTTCGCTTGCTCGCTGCACTGACTGCATCCAGTGGCTGTTTTCTCACGGCTCAGAAAGCAAGTTACCATGAAGTTTCGAACGTAAGAAGACCCCGAAAACCGTAGTGACCCTGTAAAAGAAGCGCACAACGTAATACAGAAACGGAGTAAAATTTCCCGTCTTTCCCTGGGTGAAGCAGTTTGTCGAAGTGCATTTACTCGGCGAACGGGCTCCGGTTGGATGAGACTGACCGTTGCTAGAAGGAGCCCAGACCCTCAACTAAGGGTATGCACAAGGATAGCCTATCCTTCGCTTATAGACTAAGTAATTTTAATTAATACTAAATGAACACTGAAGGAATCATGACTTAATTAATTCGAATGTGTAGAGTATTTAGCTAAAAAAGCTTATAAGGGATGCTGTGTACAGAATTCAACGTAAAGTGTAATAACAAGGCGAAATTTAAGTTTTACTTAAGCGACTAAAATTAACCTATCTTACTTCATAAAATGCGGCAAAAATATTTCCTAACCCAGAATCTAAGAAAATTTTCAATTACAGCGTTTACAGTCGTCATCGGTTACAAAGATGAATCATTATTTTCCTAACACCCTCAGGCTGACCACAGGGTACCAGCCATTTTAAGCGCAATGTTTTGCAGTTAGATATCCGCGTTTTCTTTTATCCACTTGAAGCACAATAAATCGCGTATCTACTTTACGCAAATTATTTTATGAACTTAATAAACTTTACTATTTCGTTTCCAAGTATCAGGTCATTTCAGAGGTGTGTGCTTTTGCTCCAGACCACTTCCGTACCGCACACTGCAAAATTCGCAGTGTAATATATTAACGGTTATCCGAGCTTAGCGATTAGTTTTTAGCGATAGAGTTAGTTACAGAGTTATGATTAGTTTTCAGTCAGTACGAAGTAGGTCAAAGTAAGGGTTACTACGCAGTCTGTCAGTTTAAAATAATTTTGTTTTGACCGCAACACAACACTGCCTAGCGGCAAGCAGTATTCAGGCGCTCTGAAATTCCAGAATCTCCGAGGAACACAAGAGTTTGTTTCTTTACGATCCCAAGGTTCGTTGACTTACTTTGTTCTCGAAACAATGGTGTCAATTATGCAAACGACCTTTTAACCATACCTTCCTGCTCTACGCCAATCCAAAGTTACAACTGCGGAAAGTTTGTCACAAACAAACCACTCGCTGTCATGCCAACAGCTTAGACGTGACGTCACGGCAGAGTAATCAACGTGATCTCGCGCAAGGACAAATTTTCATTACAAAACTCTTCTAAATGAGGAATATTTTATCACATAATCAAGGAGATCACTTCATTATTAACTGATAGATTTGATACCGTGGATTGTGTGGAAATCTGTGACTTGTGCTGGTGTGTTTTGAATGCCAGCTGAATTGTTTGGAAGAGTTCTTATACAACATGACAATTCACTTATGTTCAACTAAGTGCAGCTGGAATTTCTGCAGATAGCAAATGCTTTGATCGACTACGTTATAACTTTTCTTCGACACGTCTACCCCATTCAAGAATTAAACAGAGGAAGCTTTAAATATGGGGATTTTATACACGTTAAACTATAACGCATTTTGGAGCGGGAAACTGCGGGCTAGTTTCCTTGTAATCTTAGGGTTAATTCTTTTGAGCTACACCGGTGAGATTAAAAGTTCATGTCATCTTTTATCTTCTTTATAAAGAGACGTTCTTGTTATAATTTTGGTTATAAATATTTTTGCGTTCTTCCCTAGATTTAGCTCAAGCGGCTTGTGATTGCGAGACCGAATGTTCTTGCAGTAAAAGCAATTGCACCGTGGGGCAATATTGGCTTTCTGATGCAGGATGCGTTGAATGTCCTGCCGGCCACTTGTAAGTAACAAATACTTGCTACGAATATTCATATAGTAAAGATTATACCCTTATTCCCAACAACCTGATAATAGAATAACAGAGTTGAAAGTTTTCTTATCTGGAAGTACGAACTCAAGCTTAATTTATGATTATTTTCGATTAAAAACAGGAACCTCTGTGTGAAAAACGTAACCATGCTGTTTATACTTTGATCTTATGTTGTTGCATAATATATTGTTTTTATCTCAATTGCTCTGGAGATTTCACTAACTGAATCGATATTATGGCTGTTATTATAGCTGCTTGGGAAACGACACCGCTCCAGTGCCCTGTCCAGCAGGAACCGAGAACCCGAACACGGGTTCGGTGAATTCGTCAGCCTGCTCGGTAAGATGAGTAGTTGATCACACAGATTTGTTTCCATCAAAACTTCAGAGATAGAATAAACATTTTGCGGTGGAACCTCTCCACAATGGCCACCATGGGGATAGTGGAAAATGATTGTTGTAGAGATCTGGCCCTTAGACGAGGAGGTTGGGGTGTAATATAACACTTTATTGTTTTGGGGGGTGCATATTTTCAAATTTTAAAAAATGCTTATTGAAGCACTATCATAATGGTAGAATTCCGAAAGTCACAGGGGCTGTTACTTTCGGAATAAGCTGGCAATAGGGGCTGCTATTTTCAGGTAGCTGTCAGTCTTGGGTAACCATGAAATTAAATTTCCATTTTTGTATGTCTTAGTAAAATTAATGTTCCCACATGAATTAAGCAGACTTGAGAACGAAAAATGTCCTTAGTGTTTGGTAATGTAGGGTGAATGTACAATGGTTGTATTACAGCACAATGTCGCTAAAAGCACTGTATCATTTGACCGTGCTGCCAGACAAGTACAGCTTATCAATCGTAGTTTCAAGACACATTCAGACGAGTTCAATATAAAATCATAAATAAAAAACTCTTTAAGTTGTTCAGTCCTGCAGTCAGGCTGATTCATATGGATCGCACTTGAGATCAGAGTTTCTCTACTTTTGGGTCGGCTGCTTCGTAAGCTTTTTGGGGGACCAGTACTCTTTTGAGGGTTTGAGGGAGACCACTACTTTCAGGCTTTCATAGAAAGAAAAAAAATAATGCTAATTACCTTTTACAGTAAAGCGTGGGTTTTGGTATATATCGTTGGTCAGTCGCTAGTTAACTGTCCATTGTGAAGAAGGTACTCTGGCAGTTGGGGCGAACTTTAGTGACAGATGTCATTGTGGAGAGGTGGCTGTTGAAGAGAGGTTAACATAAGAGTGAATGTATAGACTGTCTGCTGCAACCAAAAAAAGTGATTGTTATTAAGAGGTGGCCATTGTATCTAGAGAGGTGGCCGTTGAATGTCGAGGTTTGACTGTTACTCCTGCCTCATACCGCTAGCTAGATGTTAGAGTAAGTTTGTTAGCCTCACTGATAGATACACTATTTTAGAAGCCACTTTTGTGCACTCTGGTTGTGGCGTTTGAGATTTATGCAACCAGTTTTCACAGGCAGAACAAATACCCTTATCAGCCATGGTGAGATAACTAAATTTGCAATAAGCCAATCAGAAGCCAGGTCTACGATCTTGTGACATTGCGTCAGTGACCTTATTTGGCTATATATGGACAATATACCTACTTGTAACAGTACCTTTTTGGTTGGCTTTGAATTTGACTGGCAGTGAAATTGTTGTGTGGTTGTACATCAGGTTTGTGAGTCAGGATCAAACAGCACAGCAGGGTCGATATCATGCTCTCCATGCCCTGCTGGTTATGACTGTACCTCGTCACCTGGGAATGTCACACTGTGTACAGCTGGAACCTATTCTAATTATGGAGAAGGGATATGCCATTCATGTCCCAGTGGCAAGGTGTGCCCAGATCCATCACAGCAACCTCAGGTACATTTCTTCATGTGGGTTTTATTGATTTCTTTCTGTCATCATACAGTTGCTGGTGAAGTGTGCACTGATGGCACCATCAAAATGTAATATGCCATATTCCCTTAGCTTATTACATATATAGCATCATTTTTATTGTTATCCATATAATATTATATTAAAGTGCCACTATCATCAAATTCTCAATATCCATTTTTTTCTTACACTATACGTCATTTGTAAAGATCCTGCCAAATTTCAATCTATTTCAATCTAGAACTCATGCTTTTTTTACCTTTATTTCCAAGAATTTACAGCCACTAGTAAGAGAAGTAAATGACAACGTCTTCTAAAGAAAACACACAGTATGAAATTACAATCACAATTGGTGTAGAAAATTGCATGAATATAAGAGCAAAGGTTTTTTGCTATTTGTTTTTGTTGAGATTTGCAGTACTAATTGTTATTATAATTTCAACCCTTGTGATATGTAAAAGAATTAATTATATTGAGAATTTGATCATAGTGACACTTTAAAGGCCCTGTATGAACCATTATGTCTGGTGTACATCTGTTATTATTTTGTCTTAGATAATAACAATGGTTCTATTGTTTTTAATTCCTCTCAATAATGCATCTTGGACAAACCCAGGTCTTATACCCGCTTTCAGTGTTACGTGCATAGCGGATATCTTTCGCCATCCATCTTTTGACATGCTTAACAAACAAGACGGATCGAAATCCACCAATCACAGCCCACTGACATAACCTTTTAAACTTGTGGTCATTTGCATAGAAGTGACATGAAACAAACATCAGCATGCATCGGTTGTGATTGGCTCATTTTAATCAGCACGTCGAAAGATGATTGGCGAATGATGTCGAAAGATAGCCGCTATGCACGTAACACTGAAAGCGGGTGTAAAAGAGTTTCTACATTGTAAATTTATTGTGAGTGAAACAAGGTGGTCAAAAAATTATTATGCATGGGTAGAAGTTTCTCTCTGTAATACTTGTACCTGGACTTGGATGGGTTTTTGTGTGCTTTTCCTGAAAAAACTGCCACCCAAGTCAGCAGATACTTGATTCTCTAATTTCCAACAACATGTGGTTCAATGATAAATAAGACACAATCTTAGAGTTAATGGCCAGTCTGGACAGGAGACTGTTTGGTTTTTGGTCATGCTGTACACGGATATCATGGTGCCCACTAGCTTTTTATGCTAAGAGTCAAGATCTTGAGGCAGATATTTCATCCTGCTCAATTGGTGGTGTCATATTATTAACTTTTGTTGAAGTACATGTATGCATAAGCAGAGTATAATTAATGCAGATATGCAATTCAAATGCATTTTTTTATTTTCAAAGAATGCTAGCTTAGGAGCATAATACTATGTATAGTAACTATTTTTGGTAGTCGATACATTATGGAAAACTATCCAAGTAATGCAGTACATATATACAGTATGTCATACAAGGAAGGTATTTCATGTTTATGTGTTCAATACAAAGTAATATACATGGAGTAGCATTCACGATCCACACCAAATTACTAAGTAAACTTGACATATAGAAATTTCTGTATAGCAACAGTTCAGCATGTTGAATCCCTTGTAATTGATTTTTGTTGACAGTACTGTCCTGGAGGTTATGAGCCAGATGGTTTGCAAACAAAATGTTCCCCTTGTGAGGCAGGAACATTTTCATATAATGGAACATCATGTCAAACATGTGCTAATGGAAGCTACAGTATTGAGGGGAAAGCAGAGTGTTATCTCTGTCCATTTGGACATCAGTAAGTGTGACCAATGCTCAGTAATAAGTAACTTATATTAGTCAAGCAACCTTTCGCTGCCAAGGTCTATTCTATTGTGAAAGGTACTTCTATGTGTGTTTGTCACTTATGTCCAGGATTGAACGCAAGTATTGTTCAATTAGTACTTCATATTTGGTAGGGTTATCTGACATTTTCATATTACTTCATATTTGACAGAATTGTGTGTGTTTTGGTGTCTTTTTACGAATGAGGACACTATGTGATGCTTATCATAAGGAATTTGAATCTCATTAGTGTTCAATCCTGGACATACACTGTATCTGGTGTTTGTGGGCTTGAGGTACCATTGAGGTATCATTGTGACCTATGCTTGTTGTTTTATGAGCTACAGTGTACAGTAGATCCCTGTCAATTTAGTCACCAATGGGCCACAATAATGTAGCTGTTTTAACAGGGTCACCATATTAAGGGGTACTTTTAATAAGAAAATGTGATTGTCTGACTAAGCTTTTGTTTAGAGTCAAGTGGCCGTAATAACAAGGTGGCCCTACTAACAGGGTGGCTAGGCGGAGTTCTAGTAACTACATGTATAAGCATACGGTGAACAAGATGGGGGAAGCAGGGTGGGTTGCTCTACATGTTCCTTGTCAAAGAACAAGACACAAAGGACTAATTGACTATTCTCAACATATCTTTTATCATGATGATGAGACTGCCATCAGAAGTGCAAGTGTATTTTTATAAGAAGATTTGAAAGTACAATAGAGAGAACCAACCTGTATTTATAATTAATATATAATTGTAATTCTGAACCTTGTTCTCTTACTGTTAGGTGTTTGAACAAAACCATTTTGCCAGTGAGATGTAATCCTGGTGAATATGCAGCTGCTGGAAAAACTAATTGTTTACAGTGTGACAAAGGATTTTATTGCCCAAATGTAACATTAGCAAGTCCTTTACCATGTTTCAATGGTACTTACACAAACACTGTGGGACAAACAGAATGCCAGCTGTGTACAGCGGGAAACTTCTGTCCTTTTGCATCTCAGGGAGAGCAGCCCTGTGAAAATGGGACATACAGTAAGAATGGGTCAACTGTCTGTACTGAGTGTCCAGGTGGACACAGGTAAGTGATAATCTGACGAGTACATCTATCATTCCAAACCTGTGCAACAAATTCATGTTCTAGTTTCCCAAAAGGGATATAAGTCAACATTTTTTTTTCTTCTAAAAACATGGACTGATCTTTTAGGAGAAGGAGGGGTTACTTTAGGTTGTGAATTTCAGTTAGTTAGTTAAACCCTGACCCTATTTATTTTAAGGATGGGCAAATGAAAATACATACTAATATTGAAGGCCCAAACTCATAAAATGGCACCTTATTCAGGTTATTCAACGGAAAAACAGAAACCTAGACTAGTGTAAACAATTCAACTTTATTTTATTTCTATAAAATTGGAAGTTAATGGACAGTTTCAGTTTTAACACGTCATTTGTTTTTCGTTCAGCTGGGCATTTAGGCAGTGCAATTTAAGATTATAATTTAGGTATATTTACCTGACTAAGTATCACACCAGGAAAATAGTGCCAACAGGGGCAAAAATGATACCCTGTTTAACTATACATGTAGCCTGAATTTGAGAGTAATCCCTTCCCTCTGGATGGAGGCACAGTGGCCTCTTGGTTAGCACGCTGCCCTATGTATCGAGTGGTGTGGGTTCGAGTCATGGCCAGGGTCATTGCACTGTCTTCTTGGCAAGACAGTTCACTCTGACTCACTGTGTCTCTTTCCAACCTAAAATGGGTACCAGAAAACTTTATGCTGGGGGTAATCCCTTGACAGACTAGCATCCCATTCAGGGGGGAGTAGAAATACTCTTAGTTGCTTCATGCTACATAAATCAGAATAAGCTTTGGCCTGATGGGCAACTTGGGTTGTATGCAGACTTACTGACCTTACATGTATATCTTCCCCTTGGGACTGTTCAATAGAGTATTAAGAAAGAAGGTGAAAAGAGTGAAGAACCTCCTTTGGAAACCGTTTTGAGCTATAAGCTGCTTATATTATAAGCCCTAGTGCAAGCATAAACCTGCTCAGAGTATTGCTTAAGTCCCCAGATAGTATGCTGCATGTGCTTCATCTCAGATTACTCCTGAGCAGTCTATTAAGCTGGCCCAATACTAATTCCCTGGTTTACATTTATCCTCCTCTGTGGAAAGAGGTATATCGAAGGTAAAGTGTACTTCCATGTTGCAGAAGACAGTGACTCAGGCAGGGCTCTAAACCAGACTGTTTTATAAAAAGTCTGAATGCACCTCATCATGAAACGTCTTAATTGCCATAATGATGACATTTTTCAAAACTTTCAGTAGTAAAAATAAATTTTGAGATTTAGTAGGAACAACTTAATAACTGAAGACTAAACTTTTTATTGCAGTCCAAAATGTAGGAATCATTTTTGTCAACTCACATACATGTATTTAATTTAATGTTTTTCAGCTGTGCTGATCCAAGTGCAGAACCATCACAGTGTTCAAGTGGAACTTATGCACCATCAGGAAGCCTGCAGTGTCTGCCCTGTCCAAAAGGATCTCATTGCCCATCTGCAGGGCTTGCAATATACATTCCTTGTGTCAATGGCACTTATACAGACAGTGTGAATCAAACAAGCTGTCAGAGCTGTCCAGCTGGCCAGAAGTGTCCAAATCCAGCCCAGTCGCCAGAGGACTGCCCCAGCGGGACCTACAGTATGGGTGGACAAGCAGATTGTTTGGTGTGTCCTGAAGGTCATAGGTGAGTACCAGTATATTGTCACTATCGGCAATATACAGTACAGTCATAGGGGAACAGGGATGGCACACTGGAGAGAGTGCTTGCCTCTCACCAATGTGATTTGGATTCAATTCTGCCCTGGTGCCATATGAAGGTTGAGTTTGTTATTCACTCATTCTGAGGGTTTTTCTCTTAGTACTACAGTTTTACTTCCTTGCAAAAACCACCATCTCCAAATTCCAATTTGACCAGGATAGAGGACCTGTATGAAAACCAGCTAAGGCTGATGCGGCTTCCTCTCTAAATATTATATTTAATTTTTAGTTCTTTGTTAATGTTAAATTTAGTTTTACTATTTTATTGTATTATTTTAATGTATCAACAAATTGGGATTGAATACCAATGCTATGTCTCATTGTTTTGTTTTTCTTGCAATTATCATTCTAGTTGTCCTGTGAACTCAGAAGACCCCATTCCGTGCAGAAATGGAAGTTTTGCTCCAGCAAGGAGCACCTACTGCCATCCATGTCCAATTGGCTCACACTGTCCATCTGAAAAGCTTTCTTTCCACCTTCCTTGTGCAAATGGTTCTTTCTCAGTTGCCGAGAACTCCACTATCTGCACTGAGTGTCCTGCTGGTTCAAAGTGTCCTAATCCTGCTCTGGGACCAGTAGAGTGTGACAGTGGGACATACAGTAAGAGTGGAGCGACCCACTGTATAGAATGTCCAAGTGGACACAGGTGAGAGATCATTTTACTTGTCTGGTTCACTTGGTTTTGATTGACTTGTTTTTTATTTATAAAGCTGGCAGATGGTACAGTTAAACTTTACAAGTCTGGTATCTGGAAAAACAAGTCTATCCAAGTTAAATTCTTGATTGATTTTTGCTGTTAATTTAGGTCACATTGTGAGATTATGGACTAAGTGCAAGAAAAGTGTCGCCTAGTAATATTTCATTGATAACTTGTAAATTGTATCATCAAGTTGATATTTTTCCTGGATGACCACCTATTTAGCATAATAGACAACTAGGACTTTGGCATAGTGAGACTCTACAAGGGAACGCTCACTACACATAACTTGTTTGAATTATTTGCCTGGTCAGATTCAATTAGATTTTGTACAAAATGAATATAATCTCTGTTATCACAAGTGTCACTGTGTGTGAGTCCAAATTATAGTGTTTTGCATATTGCTAAGATGCTATAACCAGTAAGCTACTGAAAACATGTTGCACACTTATTACACTTTAAATTTTACTAACCATGTGATATGTGTTGTGCATATACTGAAAGAAAAAAAAAAGTGTCTTCTAGAGAGACTGTGAGAGAAAGATATCTGTTTTCTTGAGCTTGTGAAATTTGTGAAGTTTCTTCAGGGTCAAAGTAATTATCTTTTGTACACAGGGCAGAATATTGAATATACGACACTTTGGCAATGATTAGATTGAATTAATTATGATAAAATGTCATTCTTCCTTAGATGCACAGACAAATCAGCTGCTCCAGTCGCGTGCTTACAGGGATTCTTTGCACCATCAGGAAGTACAGAGTGTCAAGAGTGCCCTGTTGGCTCACACTGTCCATCCAACAGCTCTGAAAAACATGTACCTTGTTCTCCAGGTTCATATGCCAATGAGACATCCTTATCTCGGTGTTTAGAATGTCCAGCTGGTCACTTTTGTCAAAATCCAGCAGAATCTCCTGTCCTTTGTGAAAATGGAACATACAGTACAGGCAATGCAGCCAATTGCACTGTGTGTCCTCCGGGATTCAGGTACTGTTTATATTCTGGGTAGTTCCTTCATATGCAAATAATAATAATAAATAATAATAATAATAATGATAATAATAATAATAATAATAATAGTAATAATAATAATAATAATAAACTTCATGTAAGTGTTGAATGTATCTAGCACTCTCGCTCTAGTTTGGGACTTTGTCCAAGCTAGAGTTGGAATTTGGAAATGTTGGTTTTTGAGGAGAGAGGAAAACCAGAGTACCCAGAGAAACACCTCTCGGAGCAGAGAAGAGAACCAACAACAAACTCAACCCACATATGACGCCGGGTCAGGGAACACAGGTCAGGGACACATTGGTGGGAGGGGTGTGCTCTCACTGCCGCACCATCCCTGCTCCCCAGATGACCTTGCATATCTACTTGTGCAGAAAGAGTATCAACTTGTCCCAAATGACCAGACAGCACTTTTTTTGAGCCCTGACAAATTGAAAAAAGTTTTTTTTTCCAAGGTTGTTCTATGCCAAATGAATGTGTCTCAATTTTTAAGAAATTTCATGTCTGACGTTTTAATGTGCAAATTAATTTCCTCACCAAAAATGGCTCAATGTTTTCTCTGGTGTAAGAACATGTGGCCTTCAAAAAAGAAGGAAAAGCAAACATTTTATTTATTGTAAGACATCACAAAGGGTTTTTTTTGTTATTATTATCTGTGACTGATGTAATACAGTTCATTGTCTGTGTTTTTTAATTTGTGGCTGAAATCTCACATGTGATTGGTGTAACACAATAAACATATCAGGCATATTTCAGGAATCAACAATTTTTCTTCACTTTGGAAATAAAAGAAAGGTGGCATTATGTAGGTCTAATCATTTTTTCTTGGTCAACCTTTAAAGTTTGAGACATGTATTTTTGAGCCTGGTGTCCCAGAAAGGTTCCAGAGTGGCCATTAATATATACCGGTTGTCAGTTAAAGGCACACACAATGCAAAACTCCCACTTGAACCTAAACCAGAACTTAGATGATGTAACATTATGGCACTATCACATCACTAAGTGATTAAAAGTTCTTTTGAAAATGGTGGCATCTGAACAAATTTTATCTGATTTGGTTAGGATTTTATAAAGATCTCACTCCACCCACTTTAGAGTGAAGAGTAAGGTTACAGTTGACAGGTAGAAACAGTTGGGATGAAGAGGAAGTAAATACTCTCGTTTAAATGTGTGTTCTCTCTCGTAGGTGTCCTAACAAAGATTCAGGCCCTCTGCCATGCCCAAATACAACATATGGACCAGGAGGAAGTCTAGATTGCCAAGTGTGTCCAGCTGGATCACACTGCCCCTCTGCCAAGCTTTCTACTCACATCCCTTGTCGTAATGGAACATACACAGATTCAGAGGGACATGATGAATGTATCCAGTGTCCTGCAGGATTTAAGTGTCCTAATCCTGCTACCTCTCCAGTGTCCTGTGAAAATGGGACATTTAGCTTCCTTGGATCCTCACAGTGTACCATTTGCCCAGCAGGGTACAGGTAAGAGTTCTGGAAGGATGTTATGTTGGTTCTTTTTAGTAGCTGTTTGAAGAAATTATTGTCACTAGTAGATGTCAACTTGCACTTTATGAACACCTTGGCACTTTATGTAGTATATATAACAGGTAATCGTTTGTGGTGATATATTGTGCAACATTTTAAGATAGTTTTAAGGATGCACAATCTCAAATAACTACTAACAAAATCCATATAATACATTCTATTTTTAAGTTAACTATACCAGTTACCATACTTAAAAACAATCTTGTATGTGGCACTTGAACCAGCATGTATAACAGGTAAACGTACATACATGTACAATCTCAAATACGTGTAATTACTGACAAAATGCACATAAATTAACATAATTTTGTAAGTTAAACTGCACCTATAGCAACAGGTTAACACAAGACAGAGAGTTTGTAACTGCACTCAATTGTGTGGCCTTCACACTGAAACACTGGCTTTGAGGATCTGCACTAAGCACTATTAAACAAATCTGCACCTGCACTGATCGAGCACCAAGTATGTCGAAGACAGGAAGATTGAAATTGTATTGTTTTTGTTCTGATCATCCTGCCTGGCAATTTCAGTTGTCCAAATAAAACAACACCTGTGGAATGCTTAGAAGGTTCATTTGCTGCAGAAGGGAGTATTGAATGCCAGCCTTGTCCAAAAGGAGCTTTCTGCCCAACGAAAGGACTAATAACATACCAACTCTGTGCTAATGGAACGTATTCTGATATAGAAAGCCTGAGTGATTGTAAACTGTGTGATGCAGGCTTCAGGTGTCCAAGTGTTGGAATGGAGGCACCTGAAGAATGCCCTAATGGAACATATAGCAACACAACTGGTGCTAAATATTGTGTTTTGTGTCCAGAAGGTCATAGGTGAGGAGTTTCAACATTATTATCCAGTTCCTCATCATTCAACGTACGTGTAATGGCTAGCTGATGCAAAATCAGAGGTTTTACAAAATTAAATGCTTAAAAAGTAGCTATCAACATTTCTTATACATCTACATACATAAATATTATTGTAATGATAAAATTATTATACATACTCTGCAATTAGTATTATACTCATTACTGTACATTCGTACTGCTTCTTTGTGAACAGTGTTCTGTCTGTAAAAGTCATGAAGTAGTGCTGTGATAATAACAAAGAGTAACTAAATTAATGCACTGGCACAGTGTGAGGAACGTTTGTAACCTAAGTGTTTTTCAACCTGAGCACAAGTAATCTGTCCGGCACTCTTAATGTCGGTCAGTTGAGGATCTTCCATTAACACTAGTATTGTTAGATGACTCTGGAACTGCACTGATCAAGCACTTTTCATTGAAAGCAATAACGCAACAAATAGACTCAGACAGAATGCAGAACCTTCATTTGTTCACCTTTAATTTCCACTTCAACCTTCACAACATCCATCTGGCACTTTCAATACTGGTCAGTTGGGGATTTTTCATGTATTAACACTGTTAGATGACTCTGCAACTGTACTCTTCAAGCACCACATAGAAAGCAGCAATAACTTAACACACTCAAACAATGTAGAATGTATGTTTGTTCGCCTTTAAATGCACTTCAACCTTCATGCCCTTTCATGGTTGAGCCATTGACTAGAGGGATGCTGCATTATCCGTGAAGAATTTGCATCTACACTGATCAGTCACTACATTACACCTGCAAATGCACTACAACCTTCGTGTCATCTGTCTTCCCCTTCGTGTATGCTCTGCACTAACGTACATACCACTGCACAATCACACGCCTTGTATGTCCAAACAAAGAGGTACAGATTTTTTTCTTTTAACTCCTGCCTGGAAATTTCAGCTGTCCAAACAAGACACATCGTGTGAAATGCTTACCTGGCTCGTATGCTGTAGCAGGGAGCATGGAATGTGAGCCTTGTCCAAAAGGAGCTTTCTGCCCAACGAGAGGACTTTCAACATACCATCTATGTGCTAACGGAACATATTCAGACGAGGAAAGCCTGAGTGATTGTAAACTGTGTGATGCAGGCTTCAAGTGTCCAAGTGTTGGATTGGAGGCACCAGAAGAATGCCCTAATGGAACATATAGCAATGCAATTGGTGCTAAATATTGTGTTTTGTGTCCAGAAGGTCATAGGTGAGGGTTTTGTACCCTATTTATTGAAATATCAAGTTATGGCAGGCTGACACAAAAACGGATTTTGTCCTTATATTACAAATTTTAAGAAGAAATTTAATATAGTTATATTCCTTATAATTGTGATCTAACACACTCGCTAGTTTAACTGTCAGACATACAAATTATGTTATCAATAGTTAAATTTACTTACTCGCACGCAATATAACCCACTTATTGGCTAATTCGGATATATTATTAAAAGTCTAACTTGGTTCTGAGGCTTAGGGGAATAAAAACAGAAGAAATTTATATATGGGTTATTGATCAATGTTGTTCAGTCAAGATGGCTGGATATTGGCCAAGGTCTTTTTTTGTGTGTTTATGCACCAAGACGAAGTCAAGGTCCATAAACACGCAAAAAAAAAAACAACAAGGCCAATCTCCAGCCATCTTGACCAAACAAGCTTGGCCAGTAAAGGATTTATTTTAATATGAGATAAAACACCAAAACATGATACATTTTCCTTGTTGGATAAAGCCCATATCCCTATTGGGCAATATAGCTCCATCTTGCCCCCTCGGGTCGCCAATCACAGCGTGAGATTTATTTCATCTTGCCCACTCATGGAGCTAGTCATATAAAAATATTCTTTCCTGATCCTCAAATCTGCAATATCTTTTTTTGTTTTATTCCCCTAAGCCCCAGAGCCAAGTTAGAATTTTAATACCTCGAAGTTGGCCTATTGACACTGATAATACATTGTAATGTTTCTAGAAGTGTTGTACTCAGTAGCAATATGCAGTAACACAATGAGTGCACCGGCATAGAATGCGGAAAAACTGTTCATGTTTCAACTGCACTACATTCTTCACATCATCAGTCTCTTATTAAGTGTTAGTCAGTTGAGAATCCTGCATTAACACTAATGGATCAGCGACTGCACCGATCAAGCACCACTGTAATCACACTTCATCCATCATGTCATCCATCTTCTCCTTGATTCTCTACACTACATGTATGCACTACTGTATGTGCCACGGCACTATGAGGCACCTTGTATGTCCAAACAGAGAAGTACAGCTTGTATATTTGTTTCTACTTTTCTTTAACTCCTACCTGGCAATTTCAGTTGTCCAAACAAGACACATCCCATGGAGTGCTTAGCTGGCTCGTATGCTGCAGCAGGGAGCATTAACTGTCAGCCTTGTCCAAAAGGAACTTTCTGCCCAACGAAAGGACTAACAGCATACCATCTCTGTGCTAATGGAACTTATTCAGACGAAGAAAGCCTGAGTGATTGTAAACTGTGTGATGCAGGCTTCAGGTGTCCAAGTGTTGGAATGGAGGCACCTGAAGAATGCCCTAATGGAACATATAGCAATATAACTGGTGCTAAATATTGTGTTTTGTGTCCAGAAGGTCATAGGTGAGGTTTTCCCTTGGCCTATTAATCAGGAATTTCTCTACCATACGATTGAAATAATGGGTTGAAATAAGGGGGCTGTGTCAATGCTTGTCCCAAATGTTCCAAAGAATGTATTTACTCAATATACATATTACTATTGGTTACATTCACAGGGTACATGTTGAAGAAGTTTCCACTTTATAAACAGCAACAATCATTAAGTCAATGAAAAAAAAAAACTGTCACAAAATAGGGAGGGCCTGTATGGTACAACTGTACCTGCACTACAGCCTACAGGCCATCAGGCTGACATTTTGAAATGATATATTTGTAACTGTAATCATGAATCACCACATGCATATGCTAAAAGACAGAGATTGTTATTGCATTATGTATTTGTGTTTTTTTTAATATTCCTGATTGGCAATTTCAGTTGTTCAAACAAGACGCATCCTGAGGAATGCTTACCTGGTTCGTATGCTGTGGCAGGGAGCACTGAATGCCAGCCTTGTCCAAAAGGAGCTTTCTGCCCAACAAAAGGACTAACAACATACCATCTCTGTGCTAATGGAACCTATTCAGATGAGGAAAGCCTGAGTGATTGTAAACTGTGTGATGCAGGTTCTAGGTGTCCAAGTGTTGGAATGGAGGCACCTGAAGAATGCCCTAATGGAACATATAGCAACTCAACTGGTGCTCGATATTGTGTCCTGTGTCCAGCAGGTCATAGGTGAGGTTACAAGTTAATTACCAACCTGTTTCAGGTATTAGTATATATTGACCACATATATCATCTGATCATCCAGCAGTTTATCCATGCAGGTTTTCATCCATATAAAAAATTTATTGGTGTTTCACAGACAAGCTATACCTGGTTACCAGACAAGCCATCCATACAGTATGTGTTGTTTCATTTACTGATTCGTACTGGCTGGCTACTACCAAGACAGGTCACAGATTTAACCCTGATTATCCAGCCATCCATCTCTGTGGTACATTTTGTTCATTCGTACATGTATATACTTCCAGGATGTCACACACTAATCCTGCAGATTTCACCTGGTTTTCTGACCGTTCAAGCTGTTTCATGCATCTTCCTGCGAATATTGGTTGACAGTCACCGGTAGACAGACACCATGTCAGACATCATCTGGTTACCAAACAGCCCATCCATGTGCTACTGTACTTCTCATTCATTCATGCATATTGGCAGGATGTTACACACCCATACTGCAGATATCACCTGGCTATTCTTGAAACTGTCCATCCACATCATCTATTTCACTCATTCATGTATATACACTCTTGCTGTAGATATCGCCTGGTTATTACACACTCCATCTATGTGGTCCTTTTCATTCATTCATTCATAGACATTAGTAGGATGTTAGACACTCATGCTGCAGATATTACCTGTTATTCAACAGTTCATTCATGTGCTCTGCTTCACTCATTATTGCATATTGGCTGTATGTTATACACTCTCGCTACACATATCACCTGGTTATTCCATGCAATCCTTTTCATTTAATTGTACAGTACATATTGGTTGTATGTTCATATTCCTTTACCAGATTGATTGTTCAATCATACATCAATGAATTTGACACATTCATTGATTCATTGATTCATTGATTCATTCATTGATTCATTCATTGATTCATTCATTGATTCATTCATTGATTCATTGACTGATTGATTGATTGATTCATTCATTCATTCATTCATTCATGAATAAGTTTCAAGTAACCCAGGATCCTCTCAATTTTATAATTTCCTGCCATGTGATTTCAGCTGTCCAAACAAAACACAACTTGTAGAGTGCTTAGCTGGTTCGTATGCAGCCACTGGTAGTGTCGAATGTCAGCCTTGTCCAAAAGGAGCTTTCTGCCCAACCAAAGGACTATCAACATACCATCTCTGTGCTAATGGAACTTATTCAGATAAAGAAGGCTTGACTGATTGTACAATATGTGATGCAGGCTTCAGGTGTCCTAGTGTTGGAATGGAGGCACCTGAAGAATGCCCTAATGGAACATATAGCGACACAATTCATTCTCGATATTGTGTTTTGTGTCCAGAAGGTCATAGGTGAGGCACACTGTGCACATTGGCCATAGATATCATTTGAATATCCAACAGTTCATCCATTCATGAATTCATTCATTGATATAATCAGCTGGTGTCTCACAGCCACTTCACATTTATCACTTGTTTGTTTAAAAAGCCATCCATATGTGTTGTTTCATCTATTGTTATGTACTGGCTGGTTGCCACGAGGACAGGCCACCATATTCATTCATTTTGTTCTTTGGTATACATAGGCTGACTGTTTCACACTCTTGCTGCAGATATAAACTAAATGTCGAACTATTCATCCCTGCATTGTTCCATTCATCAGACATCAGACACTGATGATTATTAGCTGGCTGTTTACACAGACAATTTGGTTATATCAACTAAGTTGAAAATGTAAATTGGCCACCATAATGAGTTAAAAAGCTGACATTTCAAGTGTTAGCCCCTTGTCATTCGCTCTGATGAAGGGCTAATGCTCGAAACGTCAGCTTTTTAACTTGATGTGGTGGCCAATTTACATTTTCAACTTAGTTGATATAACCAAATTACCTTGTTACCCCCACCGACGCAGCACCACAGTTTCTTTAGAAACTTAATTCACCCTGTTTACACAGACAGACTACATGCATCAACTAGTTATTTAGCAGTTCATTAGTGTGGAACATTTCATTCATTCATAGATATTGACTGTATTTTACAGCCACACACTCTTGCCGCAGATATCACCCAGTTATTCAACAGTCCTAATTTGTACATATTGTCATGATGTTACAAAGCGTTCATCCATGCATTTTTCCATTCATTGGACATTTACTCATGTGTATTAATATCCATCAGTCTATCCATATGGTCGTTTCCCTTTTCATTCATGTAAATATTCACAGATATCACCTGGCCATTCAACAGTTCATATGTGGTCTATTTCTTTTCTTCATACATACTGGCTGTATGCTAGCTATAGACCTTCCGGTTCTAGATTCACCCTGATTGTCCCAGCATTCATCCACGATTTGTTCTTTATACCAGACATTCATTCTTGAATACATTTCAGCCAGTCCAAGTACAATAACTTGTAGTAACATTAGATCCACTCAGATTGTAATTTCCTGCCTTGCAATTTCAGTTGTCTAAACAAAACGCAACCTGTACAATGCTTAGCTGGCTCATATTCTGCAGCAGGGAGCACTGTATGTCATCCTTGTCCAAAAGGAGCTTTCTGCCCAACAAAAGGACTATCAACATACCATCTCTGTGCTAATGGAACTTATTCAGATAAAGAAGGCTTGACTGATTGTACAATATGTGATGCAGGCTTTAGGTGTCCTAGTGTTGGAATGGAGGCACCTGAAGAATGCCCTAATGGAACATATAGCGACACAATTCATTCTCGATATTGTGTTTTGTGTCCAGAAGGTCATAGGTGAGGCTACCACCTAATTATCAAACGGTTTTGGGTATTAGACACACTGTGCATATTGGCCACAGATATCATTTGAATATCCAACAGTTCATCCATTCATGAATTCATTCATTGATATAATCAGCTGGTGTTTCACATCCACTTCACATTTATCACTGGTTTGTTAAAAAAGCCATGCATACGTGTTGTTTCATTTAATTTATATATACTGGCTGGTTGCCACAAAGACAGGCCACCATATTCATTCATTTTGTTCATTGGTATATACTGATTGTTACACGCTCTTGCTGCAGATATAAACGAAATGTCCAACATTTCATCCCTGCATTGTTCCGTTCATCAGACCTCTACTGATGATTATTAGCTGGCTGTTAACCCAGACACTACTTGCATCAACTGATTATTCAGCAGTTCATCAGTGTGAAACATTTCATTCATTCATACATATTGACTGTATTTTACAGCCACACACTCTTGCTGCAGATATCACCCAGTTATTCAACAGTCCATTCATGCGGTAGTTTTCAATCATAATTCATACATATTGTCATGATGTTACAAAGTGTTCATCCATGCATTGTTCCATTCATTGGACATTTACTCATGAGTATTGATATCCATCGGTCTATCCATATGGTCATTTCCCTTTTCATTCATGTAAATATTCGCAGATATTATTATTATTATTCTGCAGATATCACCTGATCATTCAACAGTCCAAATGTGGTCTATTTCTGTTCTTCATACATACTGGCTGTATGCTAGCTATAGACCTTCCGGTTCTAGATTCACCCTGATTGTCCCAGCATTCATCCACGATTTGTTCTTTATACCAGACATTCATTCTTGAATACATTTCAGCCAGTCCAAGTACAATAACTTGTAGTAACATTAGATCCACTCAGATTGTAATTTCCTGCCTTGCAATTTCAGTTGTCTAAACAAAACGCAACCTGTACAATGCTTAGCTGGCTCATATTCTGCAGCAGGGAGCACTGTATGTCATCCTTGTCCAAAAGGAGCTTTCTGCCCAACCAAAGGACTATCAACATACCATCTCTGTGCTAATGGAACCTATTCAGATGAAGAAGGCCTGAGTGATTGTACAATATGTGATGCAGGCTTTAGGTGTCCTAGTGTTGGAATGGAGGCACCTGAAGAATGCCCTAATGGAACATATAGCGACACAATTCATTCTCGATATTGTGTTTTGTGTCCAGAAGGTCATAGGTGAGGCTACCACCTAATTATCAAACGGTTTTGGGTATTAGACACACTGTGCATATTGGCCACAGATATCATTTGAATATCCAACAGTTCATCCATTCATGAATTCATTCATTGATATAATCAGCTGGTGTCTCACAGCAACTTCACATATATCACTTGTTTGTTTAAAAAGCCATCCATATGTGTTGTTTCATTTAATTTATATTTATGTATTGGTTGGTTGCCACAAAGACAGGCCACCATATTCATTCATTTTGTTCATTGGTATATACTGATTGTTTCACACTCTTGCTGCAGATATAAGCTAAATGGCCAACTATTCATCCCTGCATTGTTCCATTCATTAGACCTCTACTGATTATTATTAGCTGGCTGTTAACCCAGACACAACTTGCATCAACTGATTATTCAGCAGTTCATCAGTGTGGAACATTTCATTCATTCATACATATTGACTGTATTTTTCAGCCACACACTCTTGCTGCAGATATCACCCAGTTATTCAACAGTCCATTCACGCGATACTTTTCAATCATAATTCATACATTTTGTCATGATGTTACAAAGCATTCATCCATGCATTGTTCCATTCACTTGACATTTACTCATGAGTATTAATATGCATCAGTCTATCCATATGGTCGTTTCACTTTTCATTCATGTAAATATTCGCAGATATATTCACCTGGTCATTCAACAGTCCATATGTGGTCTATTTCTGTTCTTCATACATACTGGCTGTACGCTAGACATTCTGGTTCTAGATTCACCCTGATTGTCCCATCATTCATCCACGATTTGTTCTATACGCTAGACATCCATTCTTGAATATTTTTCAGCTGGGTCAAGTACAATAACTTCTAGTAACTTTGGATCCACTCAGATTGTAATTTCCTGCCTTGCAATTTCAGTTGTCTAAACAAAACGCGACCTGTACAATGCTTAGCTGGCTCATATTCTGCAGCAGGGAGCACTGTATGTCATCCTTGTCCAAAAGGAGCTTTCTGCCCAACCAAAGGACTTTCAATATACCATCTCTGTGCTAATGGAACCTATTCAGATGAAGAAGGCCTGAGTGATTGTACAATATGTGATGCAGGCTTCAGGTGTCCTAGTGTTGGAATGGAGGCACCTGAAGAATGCCCTAATGGAACATATAGTGACACAATTCATTCTAGATACTGTGTTTTGTGTCCAGAAGGTCATAGGTGAGGTTACGATCTGTCAATCTGTTTTGGGCATTAGACTTACAGTGCATACGTGTATCAGCACAGATATCATCCTGAATATCCAGTCATTGTCTGGTCTATGTGGTACATTTCATTCATTGATATGTGTTGGCTGAATGTTACATACTCATGCGGCAGATCTTAACTAAATGTCCAACTATTCATGCACGCATTGTTCAATTCATCAGACATCTACTGGTGAGTATTAGCTGGCACTTACACAGAGAGATTTCAGATATCAACTGGCTATCCATGTGGTACATTTCATTCATTCACTTGTGCCTGGAGATATTCTTAGTACATTGTATGTTACAAGGTTTTGCTGCAGATATCACGTGGTTATTAAGCAAATCATGTGTGGTCCATTTCATTCATTCATGAGCATTGGCTGTATGCTCGACATTCCTGTTCTAGATGCACCCTGATTGTCCAAGCATTCATCCACGATTTGTTCTTTTCACACAAACAAGTTTTAGCTGGTCCAAGTAGATTTACCAGTACTTGTAATAGCTTTGGATCGACACAGTTTTATAATTTTATTGCCTTGTGATTTCAGTTGTCCAAACAAAACACAACCTGTAGAATGCCTAGCTGGCTCGTTTGCAGCCGCTGGGAGTATCAAATGTCAGCCTTGTCCAAAAGGAGCTTTCTGCCCAGCGAAATTACTACCAACATACCATCTCTGTGCTAATGGAACTTATTCAGATAAGGAAGGATTGACTGATTGTACAATATGTGATGCAGGCTTCAGGTGTCCAAGTGTCGGAATGGAGGCACCTGAAGAATGCCCTAATGGAACGTATAGCAATTCAACTGGTGCACAATTTTGTGTCTTGTGTCCAGGAGGTCATAGGTGAGGTTTTGGTATTAATACATACTGGCCAGGAATATTATCACATCATCCAACAATTCACCCATTCATGATTTCATACATTGATATAACCGGCTGGTGTTTCACAGACAGGCTACAGATATCACCTGGTTATCAAAACAAAGTCATCCATACGAATTGTTTGATGTAGTCATACATTTTGGCTGGCTGCCAAAAGACAGGCTTCAGATATCATCCTGATCATCCTGACATCTGTCCGTGTGGTACATTTCATTCACTGGCAGGAATATATTGGCTGTATGTTACAAACTCATATCGCAGATATAAGCTGATTGTCCAGCTCTTCATCCATCCATACATTGTTTCAGTTATCTATTCACGAATATTGGCAGCAGACAGATTGATTGCTGATATCACCTGATTTTCCAGTAGTCTATCCAGCTGGTCCATTTCATTCATTGGCACATGATGGCTGAATGTTGTACACTCATGCTGGAGATGCCATCTGATTATCCAACCATTTATCCAGGCCATGCAGTGTTTTGTTCATTTAGAAGGGACCTCATACATGTATCACTTGATTTTACTACATGTACATGTATGTTGAAGTCAGGATGTGACTGCTGCAGTTGTATCATGAAACTTGATACAGGTTCAGGTTAAGCAATGTTATAACAGAAACAAAGGGCTTTACTATGGCAAACCTAACAAAGATACATGTACTTCCCCAGAATTTTCAATCTTAGAATATTATCAGGATTTGTGTTGTCAAAAAGTAGTTTAAATTGAAAAAAAATGGTTTGCAGTAGCCACACCAGAATGTGATGTGTCAATGCACAAGACAACCTGACTGATGTCATTCAGCAGTATGCCTTAGAAGTTCATTTAATTTATGTGGTTGACAAAATGTCCTCTCTAGGTGCACTGTAAAGAGTGATGCCCCTGTGCCATGTGGCAGAGGATTTTATGCCTCTGAAGGAAGCATGTCCTGTGACGAGTGTCCTGTTGGGTATTACTGTCCACTGCTCACTACTCCTATACCACAGCCTTGTCCTTCTGGATTTTATGCAAATGAAACTACCTCTACCAGTTGTACTGAGTGTGATAGAGGTACGTTGTTTGTTGCGCTGTTTTTTGCTTGTCCTTGTAGTGACTTTACAATGGTTAATTATAATTGTGGTAGTTGTGTTGTAATTTCCAGATAAGGGTTTTTTGAACAAGATATTAGAAACTGATATAACGTAGGTTGGAGTAAGGGACACGAATCATTGAAGTATAATTATTGTATTGTTTTTGTTTAGGGTTTGGCAGCAAAAGCAGCTGCATTCACTTTGATCAATGACTTTAAAGGATGTTTTTCGAATAAAGTATCATTTATTTAGCAATTAAGACATGACATTCAACATTAAGTTTAAATGTAAATTTTTAAATGCCAGACTTCCATTGTTTCTTTTTTTCAATGTTTCATTATGTCAGGATACCGATGTCCAGACCCAACGCAATCTCCAGAACAATGTCCTGCTGGTTATTTCAGTTCTGAAAGGGGACAAACAAGCTGTACTCAGGTAAACAAGTATTAACAGGTACAGTACCGGACAAACCCAACAGGGAATGTGTTACTGGATGCTTGGGGAAGGCTCACTGGAATGCTTAAGTATTCAATTTTAGAATCTTGATGGCCCATTAAGTCATTAACAATTAATGTGAAAGTCGTATACATAACACATGTCAATCACTCATTTGTAATGTCTTGTTTCATCAGTAAGGTGGCTGGTTACTGCCTCGTAGGTTCTGCTATACAGAAAGGACAGGGGGTGCTCATCATTCCTCGTAAGGGTAATAAGAAAGTGGTGTTGGTACCTCTTAGGCTGTTCAGCAGCAAGGGCTCCACAATGGAGCTTCTGTGTGACCTTTTAGTATAAAGTAATGTTATTGAGCCCAAAAAATATGACAGGAGATAATGGGTTGTTTTAGAATTGGTACCTCCTGAGGGTAAAAACAATTTAAACCCCTGCCCACAATGGTACATGTACCCTGTCCACAATTGTACCCCTTTGGGGTTCTTTTCAAAATTTCCATTTATCACTCTGTCCTTTTCATCTGGGAGCCCCACACTTTTGCATAATGTTAAGAAATCAACTGACAATTGTATTCTTTTCCAGTGTGCACCCGGATACTATTCAGAAACCCCTGGAGAGTCTTCTTGCCAGGCATGTCCTGCTGGAAGCCGGTGTCCTCTCCGGGATAGCCCACCAGTGCAGTGTGTACTTGGTCAGGTAAAACATGACGGCAAACCTTACTTGGGAACACTGACAGTGATGTTTCTTTAGCTTGCCTTGCTAATTTTCTTAGCTGTAATATCATTGTACAGTTATCTTTACTGTTTAGCTTGCCACAAGTTTGTTAATTAGTTTTATAACTAATAAGTATCAATCTCAATAAATTAAGTGCGGTAGATTGATTTCCATTCTTTTTACTCACCATTACTATACCATCATGTTTTCATTGTTCATGGGTGTATATTTAGTGATGCTGTGCCAGTATCGCTAGCTGCACCATCCTTATTGCCATCATGACCATCATCACAATAATTATGCTATAACTGTGTTTTCAATTTTAAGGTGTGAAGTGATTGTTTTTGGTTTTGTTTTTAATTAGTACTCCCCAGAGGCTTCAACTGAGTGCTTGTCATGCCCAGCTGGAAAGATATGTAAGGATCCTGCTCTTCCTCCTGAGACATGTGAGGTGAGTATCATGGGTTAAAAGCTACCTTGAGTTTGAGTTCTGGCAATCAGGATTTACTGTTTTGTGTTCTTTGTTGTTGTTGAATAGAATAGAGGAGGCTTCAGCCTGATATGCTTATGTAATGCTTTCAAAATGATTCCTTAACTCCTGTCCTTGACGTTAATTGTAACTTGTCAATTGTTTTCTCAGGTTGGGACATACAGCAATGGCTCTCACTGTATACCATGTGACCTTGGACACTACTGTCCGTCTCCTGCAAATGTTCCTCAGCCTTGCCCTGATGGCTCTTATTCTAATGGAACTGGGGCAGTCACCTGTAAGGCCTGTGATGCTGGACATTCATGTTTAAATCCATCTGACACACCTGTTCCTTGTCCTGCAGGAGAGTTTAGTATCACAGGGCAAGCAACATGCACTGTATGTATACCCAATTTTATGTGGAGGGATTTTACATGTTGCATGCAGATGTGTTTTTTTAGTTTTGATTGGTAAAAACAGCATTTTATAAAAAATTGCAGCTAGTGGGTAAACTACTATTTTTTTTAATACAAGAAAATAAAATCTGTATATAGTCACTATGGAACTTTCTTTATTACATATCAGACAACTTACTGTTTGTGTAAACAAAAGTGGTTTATTTTTCATATGTACCAGAAAACTTCCCAGAAAACTTCCCAGAACTGCGTAGTGTTACGCGAGTGTAACTCAGTGGCCCCTAACAAGAGATCCTGAGGGTGGAAGGACACCCATAATTATGACAGAAGTCAAGCATTCTTGTCATAAAATTCTAATTATTATAAACACCTCAAGGACAGCAATCCAGCGGTGCCCAAGCTTTATTTGATCTCTGAAATATTAACACTTAAAACAGAATAGGATCAATCAATCAATCACTGGCAGTAAAGGAGCCTGTGCAAGTAGATTGGACTTGAGAGATGGCCAGAAATCAAGCCTGAAAACAGAAATGAGAGTGGTTTCTTTATTATTATTTGTTTGAGTGTACATAAAAGATACGTTGACATCCAAAAATAGTCATGTGACATTTCATCATTGATATCTTAAGTGAGCCCAGAATCATTGATCTATACCCCTCAGTGAGACAACAAACTGTCAAAATTCAAGAAATTAAATTGATTATACCATCACTAGTCTTTCAGAGTTTCTACAAAATAGATTGAACTCAACTTTCTTTTAAGCTCTGCTCTCACTAAACCAGAGAAATTTGAAAGCGGTGGTTAATTTCTATGGTTGGGCCTACTGTCCACACTAAACCATGACAAAGAAGGAGCTTTTTGAAAATGCTCTTCAAATCGGAGTAATTTGAAAAAGCTGGCTTTTAGTTTTCAGGTAGATGGAAAAATCATGATATCATGTGAGTTAGGTCACCAAGTTTTCCAAACACAAATCTAACATGATTGGTGATTATTGTGTTTCTATATTCCTCCAACGTACATGTGTTGCAAATGGAAAACATTTGAAGGAATTACAGAGTGAAACCTCCATTTTCAAATTTCTCTCACTGCCATAGTGTGGACGGGGCCTTCTGATCAAATCAAGTGATTCCTCTTTTCAACTTGATATTTGATGCTTTCTTCCAACAGAAATGTCCAGATGGAAGATACAGTCTTGGTGGAGCATCAGCCTGTCAAGTCTGCCCTGCAGGCCACTCATGCATTAATGGCTCTATTCCAATACCACCGACAGAATGTGCTCCAGGAACATACAGTCCATCTGGAGTTGGTATCTGCCTTGCCTGTCCTTTGGGGACACATTCTGGTACCGTAGCATCATTTTGTTCATCTTGTCCAGCAGGACACTCGTGTGATGATCCCAGTCAATCTCCACAAGCGTGTTCCTCTTCAGAGTATTGGAACAATGGTGGAGAGGTAGGACTATTACTAATTTCAAGTATGTTTCAAGGATTTTTTTTTTCAATGAGCAAGGTTATTCTCACAACCTGGTCACTGAAGAGTTTGATTGCGCCCTCTAGAACACAGAATTAAAAGTTCAACAAAGATGTGAGCCCTGTGAAATCATTAGGAAGTTAACCTTAACAACCCAAGGTGATTTTGGGCAAACTCTACAGTTCCCAAAACAAATGGATGGAACTTTACTCCAAGTGAAAGGGGGTAGGGGGCATTGAAGCCTACCAGAAACTGGAACAATTCTCAAAATTTCTTTGAAAAGTGTTAAGCTGTCATAAAATTGTTCCAAACTGTCAAATTGCTAAACATAACATAGCCCCAAACCAGAACATGAATACTTTACTCTACATCGCTTATAGAGTTCATTGCAGAGGGTGTGCACTTAATTGTGTGCACCCCCCACATTCAGTCTTGTATTCCTGCTCAAAGAACAAGAAATAGTCAGTGTTTTTTTACTTCTGATCGGGACCTGGCTTTGGGATAATTGACATGACAAAATAGGCCAAATTTGGAACTTGCAATGTAGGACTCATTTGGAGCATCAATTATTATTGAACAAGACAAGGAAATAACCAAAACTGAAAAAACTGTGTTTTATAATTAAAAAAAAAACTGAAAGCCAAATGCTAAAAAAGGAGAAAAATGAAATCTGTGGGAGGGATACCAGTATAAAACAGGTTTTTTTTTTTAAGTGCAATTACCAGAAAAAAAACAATCTTAATAAAAGTAACCAAAATCCTAAAAGGGAAAACCCTAACTCCCCCCTCATCCAGGTATACATGTAGATGTAGCATCTCCCTGGTATGTAAAGTGCTTTGCAACGAAAAGTTGTCATCAGCATTGCAGGGCTTAAGAGGGGTTTCCCACCAAATACTGGTGGAAAACCATCCTTAATGGTACAAAGTACATGTAATCTTATAGCCTCAATATTTGTCTATACCTTATCACAGATCCCACGATGTGCTCCTTGTCCAGCGGGCTACAGTTGTGGAAATGTCACCCAACCTCCTGTTCCATGTTTGTCTGGGTATTACTCCCTTCAAGGAAATGCCTCCTGTACAGAATGCGAAGCTGGAGAGGCATGTACTGATCCTGCTCAGGCACCTAAACACTGTCCTAGTGGCACTTACAGTAAAAAGGTTTGTACTAGGTTACATCTTGTACCAGTGGAACACTCCTTTGTCTAAGGAATGTGTTTATACCAGGTAAATTTCTGTTTCCAGCTCTCTTCTGTGAGGGTATGTAGCAAAGGAAGAGTTGTGATCCCATTTCAACACAACACAAATTTTAACAAACACTACATATCATACATACTTTGAGCTACTTTTATTGATCGTTGTTTTTTTTTCAATGCATAAATTTACAAATCCTGTGTGTCTTTTAGTAACTTTTCACTTGCCACACACTGTTTTGCATCATCACATATTGGGTATGATCACTTTGCCACCCTCTTCTGTATGTTGTGAGAATATTTGACTACATATCTCTTGCATGGAGTTAAACAAGGGCTTTCAAGGCTGTAAGAATTAGAAACATCTTAATAACATATATGTAACATGACATAATAACAACATTAAATTATAAAATAAAATTCCAACAGGGTGCAACGTCTTGCAAAGATTGTCCTGCTGGTTACAGCTGCCCAACTCCTAGCTCTGCAATAACACTTTGCACTGCAGGAAGCTTCTCTGTAAGAGGACAAGCAAACTGCACAGACTGTCCAATTGGATACATGTGTCCATCACCAAAGCAAAGGCCTGTGCGATGTTCACTTGGAAGCACAACATTTGGTGAAGGTGGGAAAGAGAGTTGCACAGCATGCCCTGCAGGCTTCAAGTGTCCTAACCCAGAGTAAGTTATGCTACGTATACTCAAGGGTCAGTAATAGACAGTTAATGTCTGGTTACAGTATAAGAACTTTGTCAAGTGATGCAGATTGCAAACACAGTGATAATAACTGCTACAATGATGACAACCACAACTTATTTTATTTCAGGTCAAATGCAACAGCTTGTGCAAGTGGATCTTATAGCATTGGCAATTCAGTGCGATGTTTAGCATGCCCTGCTGGTCATGAGTGTCCCACAACTGATGTAAGTATGAAGAAATTATAAATAAGTTATTGGCAGCTTGGAATAATGTAACAGTACAGCAACGGAGAGTTCCTACTTTCCTAGAATGTTCAATGTAACCACACACAGCTCTTGTGACCCTCAACTCTCATTCAACCACTTTCTTTATCATACCTTGAAAAAGTTCATTACTCTATCAACACCCAGTGTACCAAACGTAATGTACAGTATGTTACATCACTTCAATGACTTCATTTCCATTTCACTACCTTGCTGTTGACTTTTATGTTGTTTTTTTTTTTCATTACACACTTCCATACAATTAGCAACTACTTATTAATAGTGATAACATAACCATGTTAATCTTCTCCATCCTTAACTATCCTTTTTCTTTTATGGATTATTATTATCTCTTTGGTGTTGTTCTATCTTAGTAAACTTTTATTTTCAGGCTTCCTTCAATTTATAGGTAATTTTGCACCTGGTCATAATAACTTAAAAAAATGTGACTGGGCTTCTTTAACACTTTAGTTCATATTGTGAAAAAGTGATGCTCACATCCTATATGCTTCCTACAGGTATACCCAGTCCCTTGTAACCTTGGTCAATACAGTGTCGCTAACAGCCTGACTTGTGTGGACTGTCCAGCAGGCACAGAGTGCCCCTCAACTGCCCTGGCACCTAGAAAGCAATGCATTCCAGGTATCATCATAGATTCCTTGTCATAATTGCCTTAAGTAAGATTGTTTTCATGACTAACAGGTTATTCATGTGGTGCTTCTATCTGCAGTAGAACCCTGCCTTGTGGCCACCCTGTTATTATAGCAACTCTATTTTGGCCAGAACAAAAGCTCAGACAGTCATTTTCTTAATAAAATATCCCTCCCTTAAATATGGCCACACTGTTAATTCAGCCAGATTTGTTTGACCCAGTGGTGTCTAGGATTCCACTGTAGTTTCTTTGGCGTGAAGTGTTTATTTTATTGCAAGGAGAGATGTCCATTCATGTTCGCTTTTAACCTATTTTGTTTTAACCTATCTTTTTAGGGACATATTCTGATGGAAATGCTCAGTTTTGTATGGTGTGTCCAGAAGGAAAGTTCTGTCCATTAACAAACACTTCTACAGTGCTAGACTGTGACGATGGAACCTACTCATGGGGTTCCCAAGAACGGTGTACTCCATGCCCCAGTGGATGGATGTGTCCAAACAAGGATGGAACTGGGAATGTCAAATGCCTACCAGTATGTATGCCAGCTCTCAAAAGTGTGTGAATTGACAGTACTTGCATGTGGAGCAGCACTTTTATTTGTGGATTGCCTTGATACATGTACACTTAGAAAGGATTGTTAGTAAAATCTGTAGTTCAGACCCAGCATATTCTTGTTTTCATCTGTCTGTTTTTCTCTCCATTTTAGGGCTCCTATTCAATCGGAAGGCAGTTAGATTGTACCCCTTGTCCAGCAGGCCATGCTTGCCCAAGAACAGACACCAATCAAACTGTGACTTGTCAACCAGGAACATATTCAGTTGGATCACAAACAGTATGTCATCACCTAACTAACCCGCACACTCACAACGTGACAATGTTTCAGAACATTTTTGCTACCTGAGTATATAACTAAAGCTAGTCACGTGATGTATAGGCATGTGCATGTTCCCTATGCCAGACCTTACTTACTCTCAACACAATTTTCTTAGACCTGAATTTTATTTTGGTGAAACTTGTTTCTTTGTAGAGCTGCACATGGTGTCCTCCAGGGCATCGTTGTCCAAGCACCTCATCAAGTCAAGAGATAGAATGTACAGATGGAACATACAGTAAAGGAGGACAGCAGAACTGTACTGAGTGTCCAGCTGGATATGCATGTCCTTCCAAAACAGATGACTTTAAAGTGCAGTGCTCAGCAGGCTACTACACTCTTGGTTTGGCTCAGGTTTGTCTCACTCTAAATCCCTTTATTAAAATTATCTAAATAAGAAATTACCGGTATATTATATTAATTATATTATATATAAATGTAAGTTTGGGAGAATTAATAAAAATGCTGTGGGAACACTGGCTGACAGGCGAGTGTTTCCACAACTATTTCTAGTTCTCCTAAACATCCACAAGTGTTTCAATCTATAACATGCTCGAAACATGGAGAGCATATTATTTTCTATTTCTTTTAGAAAATTCTACATTAAAAAGAGAAAAGAACTTGTTTGCCTTGATCATCAAAAACGTAAATACTCTTTGCTTACACCATCATTACAACAGTTCATGCTAGTTCTGTGTTTCTGTCAAGTTATGGAAACACTATAATTTTTAAACCAATCACCATACATATTTTTTTGGGGGGCTATGTTCTAAATAGTAATATTTTGTGAAATATTCACAAAGCAGTCCTTGTAGCTTGAAGGAATAGCCCCCAGGGAAATGTGAAATTAGAAAGTGAGCCAGAAGAATGTACTAGCCTAGTGGACAGATATAAGTGGAGGTTAAGGGGTACCTGGCCTTATTGAAGGCAAATGTTGTAAACAATAATAAGTCATAAAAACATTAAGGAAACTTAAGCTTGAAGTTATTGTGGCTTCCTTTATTTTAAAGTTTACATGACCTGTTTAGCAACTCTGTGTGAACCTGAGCTGTAAGTCCAAGACTAAGTGTATCTCAGATATTAAGTGATTCTCCATGCATCCAGCTTTTAAAGTTTAGATGTTCATTTAATTTATAATTTAAACATTCCTGTTCACTTCTGTGTTTTACAGACATGTCTTCGCAAATAATCTTATATTAAATCTCCATGAAGGCTAATTAAGTACGATTTCAGTATCAACCAATGCATGTAGTGTCTACCACATTTGTAATCAGTTTCTTAACAATGTTTTGGATTCAATCACAAGAAGTATTGATAAGCACTGATTTGGCACTTTAATACCTTGCTATATATCTTCATGTTTAGATGCAGTTTATGATAAATGTCTTTTGTTCCTTTAAAAGTTGCATATAACTCTTGGTTTTGTCAGACATTGTAATTAAGCATGGACTGCTTTTATTTTTTAATTTATTATTACTTACAATTAAAATTTGATGAGTAACTCTATTTTGTGGTGTTCGTAGCTCCTTCATTTTGTGTGCAAGTAAATGTAATAATTTATGCGTACCATTGAAATTGCAAGAAGCAAACAACATAATAACATAATCATTAAACAAATTCAAGTTAAACTAATGCTTTTAAAATGAACTTTATGTTTTGCTAGCAGGGAGGCAGGATATTAAATGGTAGCTCATTTCCTACTCCTAACTCTGGCGTGAGTATAAACAGCTGTAACTTTATTAACAGCTGTAACAGCAAATAACATTCAATAACATTAACTAACCCCAAAACTTCTTTCATGAAAACGTTGTTTGAAACAGATCTATCTCCAAATCTCTAAATATCTTTAAATTACAATTTTATTGTGACAAGTGACAGTCATTTAAATCCTGACAAAGTTCCAAATAACTTGAATACTAATTCTGATGTAGGAGTCACTGATAACAGTTCTCTACTGCAGGTATCAAAACCTAAAACAAAAACACACATGCTTGTCATAATAGAGAGGACACTGCAGAAGTTTAGTTCATTTTAAAACCAAAATTTGCAGATGTAGCTGGATGTGCACTCAGGTTTGGGTCTTACCAAAAAACTGCAAACTACATTCCAGTCACACAGTTAGTTAAACTAACTGAAAAATTAATTATTACGTTATATGATATGGTTTGTACTATGTAGAACTGGAACAGACCATGGGCTGCTGGCCATGGTCAAGACATGGTCGAACCCCTAAAAAATAATATTTTAACTATATAGTTACTAATTAGTATTCAAAATAATGTATTATTTCCATCTCTGAAAGTAAAAACACTTTTTAAAGGTTCGGTTAAAAATTATTTTATGGCCGGTACTATTTAATTAAAACTGTCCTGCAGGCTTTTGCCGGTAACTGATATGTCTATAATACAAGAAATAATAAACTCCAGCCCAATATAACTGTTTAGTTAAATCTTTAAAATGAAAAAAAAATTGACCTGGTCAGTGAAATTTTTTGCACTGGTTAGAGGCAGTATGAATGTAAAATATCTGTAGAACAGACACAAACTCAAAACAAACTCATTCCATTTTTACATGTCCTGTACAATAAGCTGTACTTAAGGGATCGATGTGCTCATTCTCTACACCAATATGGACCCTTTTACTGATGTCACACAGTATCAACAATTTTTTATCATTTTCGAATAAACAAAAAATCACCTCAGTCCACACGTTAATTTATCATGCCAAATTTATTAAAGCTATGAAGTTTCATAAGAATCTGTTGCAGACTCGTAAAAATCTGGGAACCCAAACTTACAAAGAAAAGTTTCCCAGGGGACGTTTTTTTCCCCGCTGGCATACACTCTTTTTAAAAAAAAATTGGCAAGTTTGTGATCCCATATTTTTGTGAGTTTGCAACAGATTCTAATGAATAGTTAATTACTAAATTTGTCATGATAAATCAAGCAGCAAGGATTTTTTTTTTCAATGAAAAAGAATCGGATCAGCGTTACATCAGTGGAAAGGTCTGTTGTAATTTATGATGTTTGTTTTCTTGTTAGGCTTGCTCACCTTGTCCAGCTGGATCCTTCTGTCCAAACATTACAACCTCGCCCATTGAATGCCCAGATGGGTCTTACAGCTTGGGTTTTGCAACCACTTGCATAGAATGCCCAGCTGGACATTACTGTAGTACCACCAGGAAAAATGCAGTGCCATTGCCTTGTGATGCTGGTTTCTACAGCAACTTATCAGCCACTGTCTGCACTTCCTGTGAAGCTGGCTATGCCTGTAAAGGATCTGACACGTCTCCGACACCACCATCAGGGTTATGTTCATTGGGTTTCTATTGTCCTGATGGTTTGCAAGAGGTAGCCTGCCCAGCTGGTACATATGGTAACATCACTGGTGCCCCAAGTGAAGCTGCAGGATGTCCACCTTGTCCTGCTGGTTATTACTGCCCAGCAGGGACCAGAGGTTATCCTACTCACAGGTCTGTGTAAAGAATTGCTTGTATTATTGTGAGACTGTACAATTCCTGTGTTTTGAGAATTTAAACATGGGAATATTAAGGTTTTGAAGAATTGGTGTTTCGGTATCATCATGACACCATTCTCGAGGCAAAGGGAGTAAGTTAATGCGAAGATTTTTTTCGGTGGAATTCACAACCATTGAACTAATAGCTGACCAAAATGATAACCCATATCCATGACTGGTACTATATATTCTGAATAATTTCCTTATATAGCAGAATTTCTTCAACCCAATCCCAGAATGTTAATGATAACATTCATCATTACAACATTTACTTTGTGTATGCAGGTTGCAGTGTCCACCTGGTCATTGGTGTGAGGAAGGCACTCAAACACAATTTGAACACCCTTGTCCAGCTGGAAAATTTAACGTGGAGATAGGGTTTGAACGAGAAGACCAGTGCCTTGATTGCTTACCTGGGTACTATTGTCCAGCTGGTGATCAATATGGTGATAGACTGTGTCCAAGTGGTCATTACTGTCCATTTGGGACAAGAGACGCTAATGCTTTTCCCTGCTCTAATGGGACTTACACAGAAGAACAAGGAGCGCAAGGTAGGAAATAGTGCTAGATTCTGGGTATTGGTGAGAACGTTTTGCAACATGTAAACTGGAACCCTGTTAATCTGGTCATCAGTGGGCCACAAAAACAGGTAGGAAAATGACAGAGCTTTTCTTTGGGCGAGAATAAAGTGGCTGTAATAAAGAGGTGGATGTAGTAACATGGTGACTGTAAGGCAGGTTTCCACTGTATATGAATATCATATCCTGAGCTTAATTCTTGTATGTCAAGCAGACAGGTGATGGAATAAGGAGAGCCATGGGCTGGGTGGGGGGCGGGGGGTGGTATCTACGAAATTCTCATAAAACATTAAAAGAAGTATGTATGACATTAATGTTATGAGTTAACTACATTGCAAAGGTATAGCAGTTGTTAAACTGAGGTAACAGGATCCCTTAAGAAGTTACAGGAAATGTCCACATAGTCAGAGCACTTGTAATCTTCTTTGTAATGCACTTTCTAGGTCAACTGGACTGCAAGGATTGTCCACCAGGATATTACTGTGAGGAAGGAGCTCGCGAACCTGTGGCCTGTCCTAGGGGTACATACAACCCCATACATGGAAGAGGATCATTAGGAGAATGCCGATCATGTATCTCAGGCATGGCGTGCCCTCGGCCTGGCCTTACTTGGCCACCAGTGAAGTGTGACGCAGGTTATTACTGTCCTGCTGGGTCATCTCTGCCCAATGAGACCATCTATGCTTGTCCAGCAGGAACATACACTGACTACCATAACCTGACTCATGTTAGAGAGTGCACGGACTGTCCAGGAAGACAGTCGTGTGAGGCAGGGACTGGAGGAATACAAAAACCCCCACAGGAATGTGCTAAAGGTAATACATTTGGACTCAAGTTTTCTGGCGAAAATTTTGTAAATACATCGAAAGAACATAGAAACATTCTGTATTACACAAAATCCATGAGGTTGAGTTAAGCTGGTGACCTTAGGAAGGGAAGTTCTTATATGTTAAACAATGTGGTCTTTATCTGCATTTGACATATTGATTTTTGGTGTCCTCTAACCCCAGTCCTGATAAATTCCAGATCTTCTTCCTTTCAAATTAACGGTCAAGTCACTCCAACAATTGCAATTTGCATCCTGTATATTTGGCAACTCTCTTTGTTACACACAGTGCAAGGACACTGTAGACCTAAACAACAATCTCCTGATCTGCGCTGCAGTGTCAATCTGTCAGGGTACACCTACCTTCTGCAAGCTCAGGTTGAAGCCAGGGTCTTTATTTCAGGTGTAATTTAACAGTAAGCGGTAAGAAGTAGTGCCAATTTTTAGTCAATGAAGGTGATACAAGGAGAGTCTTAGACAGCATGACTGACAGATTGATTCAGCTGCACTGGATATTTATATATCTAGCTATATGTAATTTTTTGTTCCAAAACGTTGTGTTGTATTTTGATCTTGTAGGTCACTACTGTCCCAGGGGAACCATGAGTCCTACACAGTTCCCATGTGTGGAAGGAACATGGACAAACCTCACAAACTTGATTTCACAAGAAGAGTGTTATGTATGTCCAAAGGGCTTTTTCTGTCTACGAGGTGTCTCCACGCCATCTGGTCTATGTTTTACAGGACACTACTGCCCACGAGGTATGCATACTGCCCACTTGGCCTGGGTGGCTTTAGCTTTTATAGAACCAAGACAGCTTTCATTTATCGAAAACAACAGATCAACATCCTCCCTACACGATAGAAACCTTAGTTACTGGTTCTAAAGCATGCTAGTTACTATTCTGGGTTATAATCCATCAAATAGTTTCGCTCACACGCCATCGCGTGATCTTAACACATTAATCGCATGCATGTACCGGTATACCTCAGTTAAAGCTGTGGAATATCCAAGTAATATTAATATTTCTGTAGCTGTGAATATGAAGGACAATTAATTTCATAAACACAGTAACATCCATTTGGCAGGAAAATATGCTCCCAGATTTCTTCAAGCTATGCTGTTGAAAAACATTTTGTTTCTCACAACAGATAATGTTGAGGACAAATATCAACCAAATTTAGGCTATGTAAATATATAGTTATATTAACGTGGTTTCCTGCATCTTTTAATATTGTTATGCCACAAATTTGCCCTTGAAACTTTTCATTGTTACAGAGACGAATTAGTAGCTACTAATAGAGATTATCAGGTTCTTATGATTTTGGTTCTGTTTGTCTACAAGGAACCAAACGAGGCACTGAATTTCCCTGTCCTGCTGGGACATACAACAACAGAACAGGACTGGAACGAAAGGAAGACTGTGTACCCTGCATAACTGGTCACTATTGTCCACAGGGCACAACAAATCCAATAGAATGCCCGCGAGGCACTTTCAATGATGAGCTTTCAGCTAAGGTACAGAGCATATAACTCTCACATGTCCTGTTAACAAATGAAACATTGTCCTTGAGGTTTAAGGTTTATTTTGTGAGAAGAAGCAAACGTTATACTTGTAATAAACATTCAAGAAGTGTAATTTGCATCTGAAGTTTAAATGTTGAAGAAGCATTTTTTTCGTTTAGTAGAAGACGTACTACATTGTGTTTAAAAAAATGCAAGAAAACACATCTTTCCTCTTCCTTATTCAATTGACTTAAATCTGAAAGTGCCTGTGTGGCAGCTATTGTCCTGAGAAAATCAAATCTTCATGTAATTGTTTATTGCCTCATCTAGTGTATCATGTCAGCGATACAGTGCTATGATCTATCTGTACGACAAACTTATCTGAAAAAAAAAAAACATTACGGGAAATAAATCTAACTACTTTGAGCATAGCAGAGCATGGTGTTTACAACATTGTGTATTTCAATTATTTTTGCAGAACCTCGATGGCTGTAAACAATGTGTTGCTGGGTACTACTGCCCCAATTTGGCAAACTTTGAGCTCACTGCCTGTGAACTGGCAAATTATTCGGTAATGTCTGCCTTCAGCTTTGAATGTAACATATTCATATCATCATTATGCTTAAGAAACAAAAAAAAACCTGGCATTTCATCAATATTTGTATTAATGAAACATATTTCTCTGTCAAAAAAATCTGTATGCTTTGACAAAAAAGCAATTTATTTTCATGCGCACTTTTGTGGGATTGCACATTGTCTGTAGTGAAGGCAGTGTGGCCAAGTATTTATAGTGCTGGGCTTCAAATCCAGAGGTCGCAGGTTCAAGTCTTTCTCGGGCCGCTTAGCGGGAGTTGATTTTCAGTAGATCCTACAAGGTCGACTCCTCGTTCATGCTTGTAAATAGCCAACTGGTCTCCCACCAGTGGCGATCTTTTAAGCATATTATGTTCAGTTAATTTTTTTGTTTCTGTCAGTTTAAGTGGCGGCATGCCTGTGAAGTAACTAGCTCTAGCTACGTGCATTGACCACTTTAAACAACAACAGTATTTTAACATAGAGGGAGGTGAAGAATGATTGATCTCATTACTCTTTGCTTTCTTTAACAGGGTCCTGGCGCCTCTGAATGCACTACATGCGAGGCAGGGCACTACTGTGACAGCAGAACAACAAGCAAGGCAGAGATGATAGCTACGAAAATTTGCCCAGCTGGAACACACTGCCCTCCAGGCACTCAGGAAAAACCGGACTTGCACGATAGTACATACGCCTGCTGGAAAGGACACTACTGCCTCAGGGGTGATGAGGTACAGCTTGTTGGTTGTCATAGGTCTCTTACCAGCCTTAGTGAAATGTCGGATAATCTTGGAATCTTATGGCCCGTGTTCTAGGCAAAGCAAAAATTCAACTGTTCATGAAAGGCTTTGCTTTTTGTGCAGCTCACATTAGTTCAATCTATCCAACTTTTTGTAACTATTCTTGAGACTGTGTTTGACCACATTATCCAAAAACCTCAAAGTTCATCAAAAATACTCTTCTGCATGTCGTATGTTGAACTCTCTTCTTGATGTTTGAAAATGTGTTGAAACACAGTCTATCGTTTTTGATATATTACTTACAGAATGGAACATGCCAAATGTGGCAAGTTTATTGGTGGTGAGTCATTGCTTGGAACACGACCAAAAACATCATATTCACGTAGAGTAGTGAAATAACATTTTGTTGTGTGATTAATTTTGTTTTTTTAGTTGTTTTTTTTATGGATGGTAGCTTAAATTAGATATGTAGTCATGATTTTTTCAGCTAGGCAATTTTATTTCCAACAGAATGCTTATCCAATCAAATGTCCAAATGGAACCTTTAACCCTCATGAAGGCCGCAAGCATGTCAGTGAATGTGTTAAATGCACAGAGGGATTCTATTGTGAGCCAGAAGGATTGGAAAAAGAGGTGAATTCCTTGTTTTTTGCGAACGATGGTCATTATTTCCTTTTAGAATTGTAGAAGTAATTTGCTGACATCTTTTCCTCTTACAGATTAGAGTGGTTTTCAATTGAGTGTCGCAAAACCAAATCCAGACAATTTTCTTAACAATCCTAAACAGCAGTGAAAACCAAAACCAATAAAATTCAACTGTGGACGTATAGCATACTAATGGGTGTTCATGTTTAACCTGTTAAGGTTAGAGAAGCGCCTTGGTCGTGTATGGGACTACTTTCAATTTATTGTAATGACTGTAAAATATTTCTTTATCCAGGCTGATATTTGTCCTCCTGGCTACTATTGCCCAGAGGGAACAGGACACAGATTTTCCAATCCATGTCCGGTGGGATTTTACAGAAAACTGTCTGCTGCAGTTTCTGTGCAGGATTGCAGTGTTTGCTTCTCTGGTCACTTCTGCGAGGTCCCTGGTCTGGAAGATCCTGAAATATGTCCAGAAGTAAGTCAAGACAACTTAAAAAGAACTGATTACTACAATGTACATAGCCCTGCCTTGTTGATATAGCTGTGCCCCCAACAAAGTGTCCTCAAAACCTGCTGAAACAGTTTGTTGATTTGGTCGATCAGTTTGTTCATGTCAAAATGTGGGATGAGGCCGCTCTCCATATGCAAGCTATCTTCTCTTGTACATATATAACTTGACAATTTGTGAAAAATTAAAAGGAACTACTGTAAGTAAATATTAATTAAATATAGAATTGGGTTACTAAATGAAAACACACATGATTCACTGCAACTCTGAGTTTCGTGCTTAAGCAAAAACCCTATCAGTTAGTATATATATATATTTACAATAAGTAGAACAATAGAAGAAGCGGCGCATTAATTATGATAGGTGAGGAAGGCGGATCTATTACAACAAAGGGATGTGTGAAGTAAACTGTCTAAAACTAAAAACTAATAGCATAGGAGCGTAAAACAATAGTTATTATATAGGATAAGCGTCAATTGTTCTTTAAGTAAAACTTGTTTTCAAATCCAGTGGATACACAGCAAGCCTTTCCTATAACAAACATAGACAAGCAAATTGACCAAGACGAAACCGCAAGCCTAACATTATCTGGTATAATCTTCCATTCAGCAGCAACGTGAAAACTAACATCAGCAAAATCTTCCATAAGCTCGTATCTAAACCCTTTCCTCGACAACACAAGTATCACACCCTTTTCAACAAGAACAACATTAAACTAAGCTATAGCTGTATGGAGAATATGGGAGCCATCATAAGCAAGCACAACAAGAAAATCTTATCCAATAATGACAACAACGACAGCAACGACAAGCTATGTAACTGCAGATCTCAACGAAATTGCCCTCTCGACAATAAATGCTTAACCACCAGCCTCATCTACAATGCACAAGTAACCTCTACGACATCTAATCAAACTACAACCAAGAACTACATCGGACTGACTGAAGGAACTTTTAAACA
>OMLO01000090.1_pt1 | contig 40383 bp, 15 predicted proteins | sample 1674811 | NCBI WGS metagenome assembly OMLO01 (sample SAMN06265003, study PRJEB25207) | coral metagenome | isolation source: Coral host | place: Mexico:La Bocana,Puerto Morelos, Mexico | collected 2008-11-13
ATTGCAACACCGTTACACAGCGAGTATTCAAATTCACCGTTACGCGGCGAGTATTCAAAAGACAAACTCAGTTCCATTCCTTCCTGTAACACACTACTGATACTTCAAAAGTTGTCAACTAGGAATTTGAGATTAATGAAACTACTGCTAAAATGGCAGCTATTGCAACACCGTTACACAGCGAGTATTCAAATTCACCGTTACGCGGCGAGTATTCAAAAGACAAACTCAGTTCCATATACGAAACTGAACAATGTCCATGATTGTCAATTGGTTAACTGATGCCCTGGTGAGGTCTCCTTCTTTTAGATGGAATAGTGTTTCCTTTACGGTGTTTTTATGTTTGCCGGAGCAAAATATGTTAAGACCTGTCATCGGATAATGGACATCTGAAACACTTTTCGTGCCGTTCTTATCTTTGCTGACAAACATTCACTAACTGAGTGACAGTCACGTGGCTGCGACGTGAATAACCTTTTATGAGTACACACAGTGAGTGCACACAGTGGAAGGAAATCCGAGCAATTTCTAATGAGTTTTTCAAGGGCGATCATCGGTCCATATATTTATCATGAAGGTATTACTCAATGTACTAATGTAACACTTGCAAAGTACACGAAAATTGACATAACATAACACAAAAATTTATTTTGACACGATAAGAGTGGCTACAAAGCTTGTGGGTCGTGTGCACTGAATTAAAATACATTAATTGAAATATATTCATGTAAAAAAGCTATTACGGAGCTAAGATCAAAGTATCAATCTAGGACCCTTAAATAATTACTCAAGTTTCTAAAACTACACGTTCTGAATATCTCGATATTGGGATGTGGAGGCAGTTGAACTACCGAAAAAGAAAGTCTATGAAATATTACTTGGTATAATAAATACAGCAGTCCTTAATTCCCTTAGAAAAATTCAAATTATCTATTTTTCTAATTACGATTAACTAAATTCCAGAGAGCTGACCCACGAAGGGCTAATGAGTCTCTCATTAATCTGCTATTGTACCTCGGGATCAAAGTTACATTGAACTGCCGGGAGCACAATAACCGCCGTGTGGTTATGTTATAACATTTTCCTTATACAAAATGTAAAGGAATCTGGAATCTGGAATCTGCAATCTGCAATCTGGAACCTTCCTCTCCATCACTTATATTAACAGTGTTACTTCCCGAAATGTCCTGCGGCAAGTAAGGCTTTATGTTTTTTTAGAGCGATCATTGTATGCAGGGCTTCGTTACAATAATCGAAGGCATAGGCTTTGGGCATTTAGCCATATCAGGCCACACGGTCATCTTATGTGCCTGGTTATCGTTAGCGGATCTATTGAAGTTAATAATCGGATTTAGATTATTACAATCTCCACCATCTTAAATTAAACTTCAAACTGTTAACAAATAACGATTTCCAGTCACAAACCTTTTAGAATATGTAAAGTCGGTTGCTTTACCAAGGTTAAACGGCTTTTAGAATGTCTTTTAACTGATAAGGGAAGGGATTTACCCGTTGAGACACACCTTCACCTTGGTTAAAGATTTTCATCTGGAGGTGAAGAGGTGACGAGTAAACTGCTGCGGCTGGGCCACCAAAGGCGTCTTGTTTTACAACCCACGATAGGATAATGTTTTTTTATTGACTTTTTAAATTCCACCACCCCATTCAGGATTACTTGCCTTAATTAATAACGAAAGAACGACAGCCCCTGACCGGAGTCACGATTATGGGTTATATTTTTAATAACTTATAACTTCTTAGCAACTCAAAATTTCTTGAAATTATCCTGTTAGTAAAACTGGGCGACAGCAACTGCAGAGCTTTCTGACATTTTCGCTCAAAAGCCAGAGAACAACAACAAGCAAAGTAAAACGAGAGAGGAATGTTGGTCAGATTGCAACAACGTCATGTAATGACATCTCAAAGGAAGCTGCGGAAAGGACAGTCAACACGTTTTGTGTCTTGATGAAACTAAGGACAGTACACTGTAGTTAAATTGCTAGTTCGAAGAGATCTGTGAACTATTTGAAAGAAAACCCCACATATTTGGAATCCAAGGTTACAATTTAAAATGTACAGAGCTGTAGACTCCAGTCGAGCCGGCATACGACAAACTGGAAATGAAAGGATTTGGTCTTGAAGAGTCAATTCGCCACATATATATCATCGTGTAACCGTTTCGGGAACGAAATAACAGGCGCGTGCTGTAGAGGGATTGTGTGATCAGGCTGATGAGTGCTTACGCACTAAATAGGATGTAAGGAGACACTTTCGATCTATTTTTAATACAGTTGGTTTTTGTTAGATCTTCACAAATGATCACTATGCAAGTTGTTGTAGCTGAGCCATTTGCTTGCGGCTTGTAGGAAATACAGCTTGGTTGGTATTGCCTGCTAAGACTCCAACAAGGTGGGTGAGTAAGACTCAGGCAGTTGTTTAGAAATTGGGCATTCTTCGTGAATATCCTCGATGATAGCCGTAAATGGTACGTGAATAGGGGAGCCAGAGAACAGCGGGCTTCTTGTTCTGTGAAGTATCTGTTTCAGACTGTTCGATTCGGCATCCATGTTAATATGACTGAATAAGTCGCTTGAAAGTTCCACGTACAGTGATATTTTCTTATCCACTCAGTTCTATACTGGTTACACAATATAGTAGTTCGTGACCAATCTAACCTTCCTCAACGACAGATTGTCGATCATTGAACGATTTAACCTTCTAGTACCTTTGTACACATTCTGTTTCAGTGGTTTAAAAATGGAAACTAAAGTACTAATAATGTCTGTGTGAGGCCAATGAGCTACGCTCGAATGAACTGTCTAATACATACATTTCGTGACCCCGGATGTCTCTACGTTTCCTTAAAATACATACAAACAAGCATGTCGGGGTGGCATGCTGACTTTTTAAACCATTTAGGAAATCGGAAGGCAAACATTTCCCATGAAGTCCATCACAAAACTCGCACTAAATTTATGAACAGAAAAATAATTTTAATCCGGAAGCAGCAAACCACACTTATACACACTCTTTAACGCCCCGTTATTACAGTGTTTGCTAACCACCCTTATTAACCGGCATATATCTATGACAGGTCTCCGCGAATTTAAGAAAGCAATTTACTATATCTAAAAACAATAACAACAGCAATAAAATAACAGCCGCATAGATTATAAGCAACACTTTGGAATAGTTGCTGAGAATCGAAACAAAATGTTTATAATCTCAGCGTGGTGACTTTTGGGGGCGTGTCTTAAATTAGGTATCAACACCTAGCAATCACATTTTTTAGATTTTAAACGCAGCCCATACTGGTAATATTGTTGGCTGAACCCTTAAACTGATTAACAAATAATACGCTTTAAACAAAGATCAACAAATTTCGGCAGACCTCCTGCAAGGTTACTTGTCTGTTAGCATGTCAGATCGAGTCGATCGTCGCGCAGTTAACAAAATAAGGAATGAGAGTTAAAAGATCAGTATGATAAAAACTTACTTGTCCATCTTGGGGCATGTACCGGATTAAAAAGTTTATTTAAAAGCATTTCAAAGGAAAAATCCTCTGTTATAGGCTGATTTTTAAATGGTAAGAATTCCAGTCAAGTGATTGGTAATCACGTGGTTTTTCATCAGTTTGTAGCACGTGTAAGGGAGCCTTGACAATTACTCATGATTTATACTCAACAGCTTCATTGGTTTGTTTATGAACTTTGTCTGTGTCATAATTGTGTTTAAAATACCACAAGGGATCATAAGTTAAGCTTGCTACCTCCTACGTAGAAAAAGGTCAACCAACTAGCATACCCTAGGATAAAATGTCAAAACAAGTTTTGAATAAAAGTATTTTCTATTTGAATTTCAATAGCTGTTTTCACTTTACTGTTGATGTATAGTTTTCGTGTTTCCCGTCTCGCACTTACCAGTTGCTTATAGTAGATTCTAAACGGATGAAGAGTAAACAAATCACTAACATATCGGCGTCTCAATCTGTCGTATTGATCAGTTTATTATTTGCTGAGTTGATTAACTGTCCGTCTATCTTTATATCTCCCAGAGCCTGAAGGTTATTTTAGATAAACTGCTAATCATCTCCATGAGATCAATGTTTTCATGGCACAAACCCAAGTAACTGGTTGCCCACTAACGGAAATTCCCCAGAGTACTTTAAGTCTAATCACTGTTTTTAATCTCTCTTTCTCCTTAACTGAACGAAAGCAGAAGTAACACAGTTTCAAAACGTCTCGAGGAAAACGTGCAAGACGTGCTCAAAAAGGTGAGGATATGTTACATTATTTCATTCCGCACAATCCTTTTCTTTAACTACAAATCCATGTAATAATCAGTTGTACACTGTCCCTACAAATAGTTTTCGACTATTATTGCATTAGTTACCAAGTCCATGTATATTGAGCCAAAAGTTGCTTGTGAGAGGGTAATGATTTCACAAGACCAACACAAACAAAACATCTCCCATAATTTTTATCACTTGTTGAAAAAGAGCGAAAGTTTTCGACTTAGTCAATCCATTCCAGCTGTTAAAATCATAAATAAGAAACGACTGAAAAAATACTAAAATGTTAAAACACATTCAAAGATCTATTACGGGTTTCAAGACATAATATCATTTGATTCCCTTATCAGAAAAATTTTAATTCAAGTTTTACCTTAACAGTATCCACAAGCGCACTTTTTATTTGGCGCGTTTCCCTGACTCATTCAACATTACACTGAAAAAGAATGAGCCTGGAAATCGTCTCACCAGTGTTTGTTTGGCACCGCCGGAGTGCTGGAAAGACTTTGCTGTTTTGATTCTGGGGCAGCCGATAGTGCGGTCTCGTATAAGTACCCTTCTGTTTTTTTGTCGGGCTGTTGCTCGGAATGTAAGAAGCTCTTGACACTGCTCTGTCACGCTACGTAACGTAAATGCTAAATGGAAGCTGAGCTGTGTAAGCCACTTTGGCGCCGACTTTCAAACTGATCAAGACTCAGGAGTCAGTCTGTGGTTGATTTTGCTTTCCTACCTCCCTCACTGAAAAGTCTTTAGTCTGGTTGCGACCTCTTAAATATCTGCACGGTTGAAGGAAAAAATGGCATTTGAAGATATGTGAAGTGGGTCCTTATCGATACTGAAACACGAATGCCTGTGGCGAATGAGAACAATTAAGTCACTCTTTGTAACAAAAATAAACAATAAGCAAATAATTGAATCATCCATCATTTTGTAGTCCTGCTGAAGAAGTGGACGTAACGAAACGCAAATGTTTTAAACTGCTTAAAATTCTCAACGGTTTTCGTACCTAGGAAATGTCCTTAGCCTTGAATTTGCTTGAGTAATTTACAATCATAACAGGGAAATAGTTTTTCCCTTTTGTGTGAAATATCAGAAATATCAAATATTCAAAAGGCTTTGTTTCCTCGATGGCCCTCGATTCTTGTTTGTACAATTAATAATTTCTGGTGCAATGCAGAAGTTGGATTTCAACGAGTAATATTTAATTTGTAGTCTTTGATAAATTTGCAAAGCTGATTTATTCCAAATTGAACGAGAAAGTAATTTGATTGCTTGTTAATGTTACACATGCAATTAAATTTTAACTTTCTTCTTTCGATTTCAACTTTCTGCATTGCAGTTTGGAGGTTATTGACGTGCATGACGAGCATGCTGAAAGTATTACAGGTATATTATTACTGATGAAACGAGTCAGGCTGCCCAAATAACAGTGTATCCACGATCATTTTTCCTAAGCTGAACTTGACAAGCTTCAGGACCCGGTAGAAATTAGCCAACGCGATGACCAGAAAACGAGCAGAAAAAGAAAAAATGAAAAGAAAAAAACCAATATGCAGTTATCGTGTGATCCTGAACAAACAGATTTTTTGAGTTATAAAAATATCGTTTTTGAGACTTATCAGCCTTGATATCCGATTTTCAGTATTTGGATTGGATTATTAAAATTTTGGTTGTCTGAACATATTTTTAATCACTTTTAAAATATCATTTTTGTTTTGACGTCATATTTATTTAACTGACTAGACAGCATGATTACCGCTTCCTGCCATTTGTGTAGTAAAAAAACCCTCTTGGTGGAAACAAAGGTGTAACGTGACTTTTTGATGATACAGAATTCCATGTACTCAATATTTAGAAGGCAATAACAACTAGAGGACAATGATTTGAGTCTAAGGCTGAGACACACATTTGAAGCAAACTGTAAGTAAGAACATTAGTAAGTAAACAAGTAAGACGCTATAGAACATGTATCAATCTTTAAGGTCGATCCTTGATAGCGTGGAAACAAGTTCATGTCCGTTATAGAGACGGTATACAAGCCACTCATATATGTATAAGGTGGGCGCCATTGCGAAACAACTGAGAACTCAGACCTTGGTGTTCAACAGAGCAAATAGTGACGTAACCGGCGCCAAAGAGTCAGTCCTCTTGACTGACTAAGCGTCCGGCAGTCTGTAGAAGGTGTTAATTCTGGCCATACAGGCCTTGCTCTTTGAGAGCTTTAAGATAGGCCAGTTCTCTCATTTCAGTGTGGTGTGCAAATTTACTGCCGACTATTGAACAGAAGAGCGTAAACCTGAGATTTTAATTACTGTACGAACGACGGATCAAACACTCTAGGCGACTGATTTTGCAAGTGTTTCTACGCCATAATGAAAATCCTACCCCCGTGGGCAATCTGGTGTTAAGAGGACAACGTTTTTACTGAATGGAATAAAATTTGGTCATAGTTCTTGACAAAGTGCAATTCCCCTAATCTGAATACTGTCTTAGGTATAGCTGTGTGAAATAATCTTTGAACCCTGTAAATAGTTTTAGTTAAGTTAGTATTTTGTTTATTCGGGTGTTTTTTATTTTGGATTTTTGTCTAGTTGTTTTCGACCGTCTAACATCAAAGCCATTTTGTTGAGCTAAAACTGAAGCAACTATGTGGGAAAACAGAAATATATAATGAAAGAAACTTACAGAGACGGTGACGATTGAGAAGGATAATTCTTTAGTTATATAACTCATCGCTACAAAAAAACGAGAGAAAAAAACAAGGAAAAAAAAAACAAAACCAAAAACATAAAAAAACAAGCAAAGCGTAAAAAGAGGGTTTTAAAATTCATTGAAAGCAATTCCTACAACACATTCAATCAATGAACGTTCATTTCTCCAGAGCGTCAGTTAAACGGAGCCGAACTGAATTCTTAGCGGCCTTATTATAGTCGAACTAAGTTCTTGAGCAAGTTTTACCCACTAACTACGAAAAGAAAATATTCAATCGGATTTAATCCGCGGATTGAAGTAATTTTATTCTATTGCGTTCGAATGCTGAAAGCAGTGAGCCTCAATCCATGGATTGAGTTGCAAATTGTGGCGTCGGTTTACTCAAAGACTAATTTTCTGCAGCGAGACTAGTTTCATGTGACGGCTCGGTTGTTGCTTTTCTTACCAATTCAAAGAGTCTCTAAGTCGAAAACAAAAATATGCCGATGGTATATTTGGCGCACTCGTCATTGCCAACATGTAAAATCCATCCAAAATGCTACAAGAATGTTAAAAAAGATAGCTAGCACCAACATTAACTAAACTACTTTAAACTCTTTGGTAAGGGCTGTTTCATTTCCAGCTATCAAAAGAGACGAAAGAAAAGTCAATATATGATATATATTTTAAAATAAGCCACATTTTCTTGCGTTTTTATGGTCAAGGCTGTCACTAAGTTAAAACAGGCTCAACTTGTTTTCTCATTCGTCTAGAAAGTTCTTGCATACACGTTCTTCCGGTTATGAATTCCTCCTATTCTCTAGGGAATTTGATCATGAGCCCAGCAAACAACGCCGCCTAAGCTAAAAATAATATAAAATGAATTGAAAATGATATTAACTCTTTCTTATCGCATTAACGACTCAAACTTTTAGCAGGATTTGTTTAATGACCTGGTCTAGTTTTTGAAAACTGTTGGCTGAACGTAATGACGGATACAGTCCGTAAAAAATAATAAAAACTAGACACCTGCTCGGAAATTCAATCGGAAAAGGGAAGCGCATACTTGGCCGTAATAAGAAATTTATGTTATCAGCGTATTCCTCTTTTCAGAATATTCTGGTGTTAGTTCGTGGTACAATCACCAAGCACAAAAAAACATATTCTCGATTAACTGCACCCAACTTTTGTTTCGTATAATCTCTTAAGACCAACTTTTGTTTCGTAATCACTTATAAGACCAACTTTTGTTTCGTAATCACTTAACACCAATCTATATAGTGATGCGAGGCAGTGCTTAGTTCGAAGCAACAAAAGTATTTCAGAATAACTTAGCGATATTCCAGTCTCGAGTGTTTCCGCGGTTGAAAGCAAAGAAAGATCGGCTCTCGCCCCATTTTCGCGCGGGCAAAATATCGAAAATCCAGTTTGATTCTCACCCCCAAGGAAAGCTAACTACACAGGCTATTTAATTACGGTATTTCTATTACGCTTATCTTTCAGAATTTATCAGGCAAAATGAATTATGCTTTACAAAGTATTTACAGAAGCAGGTTCTACATAGACACACCAATATGGCACGCGTTAGTCAAGTTACTTTTCAATTAGGTGAGACAAAGAAAGAAATTGGTGTACTAAAGATAGTATGGTGATTAACATTTCTTTGACATTTCTTTACTCCATTCTGTCTAAGATAGTAAAATTCTCATTTAGATACAGACCATCAACATTAAGCTGTTCATTTGGTACGTAAGAATAATTTCCCCCTTATGAGTGTTACCCACTACAGTCCTTTGAACAAAGATATCAAGTCTTGGGCAGTGTATTTCAGTAGTCAATTAAGTGTAAAAATGTTGACTATTTTAGTGTTTCTGGCTTTTTATTCTCTGTTTAGTTTGCCTGTTGGGAGTTCGTAGTTTTTAGCTTAATCATAGGGGAATACATCTATACATATTAGTCAAATGTGTAACTGAGTTAATCAGTACTACAAGTCACACAAGTTGACTCGATAAATGTGCATCAGACACCACACGAATGAAACCCTATGGACCTAAGAGATTTGGACTGAAATGTTTGCTATTATAACAGTGAACCAAAGATGAATTCCTTTGTTCTTTTGAGCTCTTGAAACTAGATGTATTGCTAAGCTGCCGGAATATCTGATCCAAAACTGAAGCCACACGGTGGAGAAGACTGAGAAAATAAAGGACAAATAGTTGCAAGCATATCCTGTGATTAATTTGTAAATAAATTATTCTGCGTTGGTGGACAAGTAATGAAAGCACGTAGTCTTTTAAGTGTTCAGAACGGCGTGGCGTCGTCCTTTGAGTCCCGAAGCTCAAACGACTGAAGGAAAAACTACCAGAAGAGGTTGTCAGAGGGAATTGAGGAATGCAGTGGCTACTGCGAAGCTCAGTTCAGTTGTGTTAGACTCTCAGTTCTGATCATTAACGCAGCACGCAGTCGCGTGTGTTACGCAAATTTGCATGCAACAAAGTTCGTCCACTCAGTCATATCAGTACACTCAAGGTAGAATGACCAATTGGCAAAAGCTCGAGGGCAGAAAAGCAAACAGAGATTTATTGCAAGCTTGCATACTGATCAAACAATATGTTCGAAGCAGAACATGAAATTAAAATCTTCTTTAATTACACTGGTTAGCCAGGTGTTTCTTTTATCAGTCTGGAAGTCATGCATTACTTCCAATTGTGTTCGGAATGAAATAACTCGCATGGTCTGTACATTGTTCACATTCCTTTACTAAGGTTGTGCTCTCGTTTTAACTTTATTTTCTATACCCTGGTGTATCTTTCAATTACCTACTTGGCAGGATCGGTTAATAAGGCACTTATTGTGTACTTGGAAGTTATCTTGCCTTTTTTACATAGTTAGGATTCGGGTAAGGATTATAAAGGCGTACAAACTCCCTTAACCGAGATAAGAAAGGTGGTCACTACTTCCTGTCCTCATTCACACCAAATCAGACAGAGTAAAAAATCGCACAACAACTTGCTCTAAAACGGTAGGGTGGACACATATATTTTTTTACAGCTGTATTTGCCGAGCTTGATGAAAAGAAACCGGTTATCGAGATAGGCAAACAACACCGCCTTCAAACAAAGGACCGCACGCAAGCGGAAAACAATGTGCTTGTCGTACGCAAAACCGCAAAATAACCCAATTCTGTATGGCCATTGGACTTGTAGGTTAATGATATGTACGGGCCACGTGACTTAAGCTGTAAGAAGCGCGCCCTAATCATTTAACGCGTGTTACTTTTTCCCCGTTGCAGACGACAGACCAACGCAGTTCAAGAGTTGCGTCTCATTGACACAACAAAATGGAAATCTTAAGAAGTCTCGTTCTAGTTCTCGCTTTGCATTTCTCGGTTTTCCACAGCCATGCTAATGTTTCCTCAGTGAAGGTAAGCGAATAAACGGCAAGTGACCGTTTTTATCTTTTTATCGTCATAGGAATTTGTTGTCTCGTTGCTTGGTGCGCGAGGGAAGGGTAATCGACACGTGGATTCGTGAGCACGCTCAAGTCGCTCAGTTTGAGTCTTGTTAGTGGTATCGCGAACTCAGCTTGATGCTCTTTTACCAGGTCATGTTCGGCTTTAAAATTTTCAATCAAAATAATCGACACACTTTTCCATTTTGGCCAAATAAAGCAGTTGTGTAAAATAAGTCGGCCAAGACCTGATGTGCCAATTAGGATTGGGGAATAATTTTATCTCGCTCATTTTTTTCGTCAGCCGAGTTCATATCTTCTGAGATACGTAAGACTATTAGAATCATCCAGCGAAGAACTGGCTAACGGGGTTATTGCCTTTTTCCCGCCAGGGTTGAGATTCCGGCCATATGGTCAATCTGTCTCGTTAAACCGGCAACCGTGTAAAGGCAAAGACTTTCCATTAAGTTAGTGTTTATTATGCATATTAGCATCGATCAAAACAATGCAAATAAAATGTTCTTTTATTTTGATTTGTATGACCATGAAAACAATGCTGAGTTGATCTTATCGAACGTTGTGAATTTTGACTTATGGATCGAGCTACAGAAATTTCGTCGTTAATCTAACTGGTAGCTGAGTCTCATAATTGCATAATTTCTAGTGTAGTAACCTGGAAGCTTTTCACCTCCAGAAAAAGAAGTCACTTAACAAGCCTCATGGACGGCACGTGGCGAACAAGAGAGGGTGGTCTACTTTATTTGACCCACACGGCGGGAACAGTTCGCGTCCAAACATTTCGCCCGTCGTGGTCACGGGTGAAAACGTTTCTTATTTGGAGACAAAATTACCTTCTCAAAATTCCTTTGAAAGCATCCAGGACGAAAGGAAAAGAAGACGAAGAAAAAAGAAGAACATGAAAAAGCTGCATAAAAAGAGACTGAGGGATGGCTTCAAGTCACATAGTCCTGTGGGGGTAAGATAATAATTATTCACGAATCTTGATGATTGTTTACTCTCCGACAAGCTCTTTTGGTTAACCACATGTTAAAGAGCGGTGGCCTGTAACGCTTCTCACGCGTTTAAACAAAATGTATTTTGGGCTGAAAGATCTAATTACAAGTGCACGAGAGTTCATTTACTGGTCCCCTGTTGAGGTATTTGAAACCTAATTGCAAAAAAATTACGTCTAATTGCACCGGAATCTCCCGCAGCTAGTGTTGTTTTTCAAGAGTTAATTGCTCATTTCCCTAATCAGTTTTCTGATTTCTTACATTTAACTTTCATTCGTAACTAAGGTGTAGCTTGTTTTTAGGCAGCCTCTTGAAATTCGTGCAAGGTCGTACAGCTGCTGCAGTTGTCAAAATGCCTTCTGATGCGAGACGTCATCCCTTTCATGGTTCACTACACGAAGTGAATGAGTGGGGTCAAAATCCTTCTTGATAACTCGTACTGCCCACCTGCTTAAACGCCCTCTACAACAAAGGAAATACTATAATACTTCCAAATTATTTGGTCTGCAAATGGAAGCTTCCAATTTGTTTTCGTTCCAGCTTACCAGAATTGTTTCCTTACCCCCAAATAATGATATAAAAAGAGAAAGTAAAAATAGACAGTTTGGAAAATTGGTTCGCTGCCGGTGGCACACTATTAATAGATTTGCTGGCCTAAAAAGTAGTATGTCCAAGTGAAGGCTTCAGGCATTCAAGGATTATGTGATAAGAAATGTCTATCCATGGGCTATAAATGATTTGTGAGCCATTTATAGGATCACGTAGGTATTTTTTTTGCAGTTCAAAAAAATTAGCTTTAATGCGAACAAAACGAGAAGCTGTAATCGTATAATATTTGTTTGTTTTAATGCGAAATCCTAAATCATCGAAAAATAGTGACAATAATGACTAATGATGAACCTTTGAGCCCGTTCCTTGGTCTATCAATTTAGACAACCGTTACTACCTCGCGCACAAGGTCAACTCGAAATGGCGGCTTCTTTGACCATGATTAACCACGTTCAATATAACAGTAGACAAAATTGTGTAAAAACACTGTACTCCGAAGGCAGAAAATTATGCTAATCTTTCTACCTACAACCCACGCGAAAGAAAACAGACCAAAATTAATCTGAAAATTGCTATTGTTCAAAGTCCAGAGGTCCGGTTTCTCAAAAGAAAATTACATCTGCGGCCGCTAATACCCCAAAAGGCAGTAGAGCTTTTGTTTAAGCGCGTGCCCCTGGTTACAACTCCGGATAATTAATTGTTATCATTTGAACAGTTTTTATTAGAACTGAAAAAAAAAACTAGTTCAGCGATTTCAGTGAAATAAACTTTTCAGTCAGTTTTCTTGTCTCCCTGAGGTTTTCTGGAATATGTTTCCAACTGAAATGCTGTATTTCTCGGGATTTCTACTCCCCCTGCTTCAATTAGTGAATGTAAATAAGCCGTTAATAATTTCCGGCGTTTTACGGCGCTGATTCACAGACACGATGGAAAAGATAACCTAACAAGCTGCTAAGCTTTGAAAATGAAAACGAGTGGATTCAAGCACGTTTTCTAAAGGCAATTCAACAAATTCACTTTGTGGTTTTTATATTGCGGGCAAACATATTATATTATAAACATGACTCACTGACGCAATATCACCTTAAGCCCTCCCCCTAGCAAAATCACATCGGGCATTTCAAAGCGATCAGGATTATCAGTGCATAAAGCATAACTGTTTAAAAAAATATATTTTATCACTGATTCGTAGATATTGCAACACTAACAGGAAAACATTCATAATCAATGAAGTTTTTTTTTATAAAAGATACTTATGCGGGTTGAGTGTAAAGCCTGCTGCCTCAAGGAATATCATTATTTTGTTGGTTGGTTTACTCTTGGAATTCATTTGTAAAATGCTTACATAAGTTGTCACAAATGCCAGACTGTGTAATAAAAGTTGACAAAGTTGATTTTCCAGCCTTTCAATATACTCGTAGGTTCCAGAGGCATTATTGCCACGTGTCCTACTTCGTAAGCGGGGTACATAATGCCAGAAAAACTCCGCCTCAGAGGATTAAGCGTTTTTAACAAGTTAAGCCTTCACAGAACGACTGGCCTCCAACCATCTTACCCATCTTACCTTGGTCAAAAAAGAATTAACTTAGTCCAGTTTTTTTCCTTTTTTCAGCTCAACCTTTTTAAGGCTTTTAACACTCCCCCAAAGTTCCTGAGAGGCTTAAGATATGATATTAAGAATTTTTCGTTGCATCCAAAGGATTAAGGACAGTTGATTTATGTACATGAAGCTGTATTTTGATATTAAGCTCGATTGTGTGTTTTGTCAATCCCTTCAATTGACCTTTTTCAAGTGTAGAGTAATTAGCACAGGTGGATTCAACAGAAAAACATGTTAAAAATAGCTAGGTTTCGCTTCTATATTTAGAAAAAGATTTAACTGTCCTCAAGCATGTATGTAAACATTAATAAGAAGGGGGCCCTCAAGAGAACTACGTCACTGCTTTGCCGGTTACTTTCAAAACCACATTAGTTTTCATGATGGACTTTGAACCAAAGGAACTGAAGAAATAAGCAAATGTGATATCAAGAGCATACTAGGAATGATGATCACACATACACTTCGGATTGAACTGTCTAAAATTTCAATTTCAGTTTGTAAACTCAGCCGATTTATGCCATCAGGAACTGACGTTTTTGGTCTATCTGCTCTGAAGCATAAGAAGAGCAAAATCCTGTTGGAGACAAAGCGTTTACATTGCTTCGTACAAAGCAATTGCACAATATTGACAGAGCGTTTTTTGAAATTACTCTTTGAACGTATTGAGTGTCAACAAAAGCACGCAATTTACTGTAGGTCAATCTTTACCAATTTATGGTGGGAACAATGGTGATTGAATACACAGTTATGCTGTACATTGAGCGCCATGACTCGTGCAGGATGGCTAATTTTATCTCTACTTGTGATGCTGCAGGTCCAACATGTACAATCGTACCCAAAGAGAAAATGTCGAAACTGGAACCAATGCAAAAAAGATGAATGTTGTATACGGTTCAGTAGTACGAGTGGATATTGCAAGCGACGACCGCAAAAGGGACATAGATGCAGGCCTGTTCTCTTGGTAAGTAGTTAAATGAATGATTTTCTTGTTTTCTTGTTTTTTCTTGTTCTGTCTTGTTTGGGAAAATACCCCGTGATTTAAGAAGAAATGTTGCAATGCGACCCAAGGGAAAAGCTACAACAGCCAAACCTGTTCGTCTTTCAACTGATTGGACGACTTCTCTAAGAACTTTGCGAGGCAAAAATTTCGAGTAAGAAAGTTCTATAATTACTTTTATTTTTTTCCAAGCGGGTACGGTAACGAATCCTACATTCTGATTGGTTCTTAGCGCGGTCCGGATTTTCCTATCTCTGACCACGGTCACAGTAACGCTTGCGTGGGTTTTTTTTCGTGAGTTTTTTTTCCTTTGAGAGCTTGGAAAAAAATAAACAAGTTATTTACCGACTTAGGGTCGGTCCGTATAGTGAAAAGTTGTGACTCGGGCAGCATTTTCAAGACCTCGCTCCGGCACAGTTTTTCACTATACGGACCGACCCTAAGCCGACAAATAACATATATATATTATTCGTTTTCATTTATGGAGTTCTATTATTCTATTATTTACTTGTAGTCGAGCAATAGCTTAGTCAATCTTGAATCATGGTAGTTATTTACTGCTAGATATATAACGAGAGGCGCGGTGGTCTCTGGACCGAAAAACCCGCGTTTTCTCCGTGGCCGGGGACATTGCTTTGTGTTCTTGGGCTGGACTGTGCCCCTGTTCACCCAGGTGTATAGATGGGTACCGGTGAACTTACTGCTGGAGCTAACTCTGCTTCCTATCCAGGGGAGGGGGAGAAGTAGAAATACTCCTGGTCGCTTTATGCTGCAGAAACCAGAATAAGCCCTGTCCTTTTGTCTCTTGTGCGGCAGACGTTAACTTAATATATATGTGCTAGGAACTTCTGAAATCAAAGCATCTGCAGACACGAACAAGAACTAAACCAAACTAAACTAAACCAAAACTTGACTGAAAGTTTGCTGCTACTGTAGAAGAGTCTTTCTGAATACAGATAGTGGAGGAAAAAGTTTTAGTCCATAACACTAGAAATTACTTGGTGTGCAGCTTAACTGATTAGATCCTTTTCTTCTTGCTATTTTAGCCTGGTCTTCGAGATTGTCCTTGTGACAGAGGGCTGACATGCACCCGGTACAAGACAACAAGATGGGGTATTAAGAAACACAAATGCGAACGTTTAAAATTTGACGAGGACGAGAAAGAACAAAGATTTGTATGAATTCTGCTCAGGGAATGGAAATGGAACTTCCATGGCTCGAGAAGATTGGAAATCAATGTCAAGTGGAAGGCAAATCATCACAATAATACGACGTGGGAGACAAGCATTTGGAATAGAACATTACGCGTCGAACAGAAGTCGTGTTTAATGCCATCAAGGTTTATTGGTTGCGTTTCATCTATGTGCAGGGACGCACGGAACATAACAGAGCATGATTTTTTTTGTAGAATCATGTAGGCAAATTTTTCACTGTTTCTATTATTAGGTAAGTAGTTAACAGGCCATGAAAGAGTCCCTTGGACTCACATTAGGCTTTTTCAGACCGTAAGTGACCAGCTGAGACAGGACAAGTCCTGGTAATTTTATAAAATAGTTAAAAATAGCGTTTTAAATTCTTATCGGACATGATTGCATGTCAAATTGATCGGTTTAAGTTGTCTTCACCTTTAGTTACTAATAGCTACTACAGCTAATGCTAGCTAGCTCTCTTTAATTATATCTCAAACGTTGCTAATGATCTAGAAGAACTTTTATGGAGAAAATATAGAGGTCCAACTCACCGGTTATGTACTAGGCAGCCATGTCAGGAATCACCTTGAAGTTGGTTATGGTTATTTAACTGCCAAATAGAGTTTGTTAAGCTGCCTTTTCGAGTGTTAGCCCTTTCGTGGAGCAAATTTGATTATTTCCCAATTTTAGGGTTGCAACAGAGAAAAGTCAGACAGCTTATAGCTATAGCATCTGACCAGAGGACTGAATTCTATGTGTAAAAGTACGGAAATGGTTTTTTTATCCGCATTCTAGGTACAAGCATTTGTAGGCTCTCCCCGTGGTGTGGGGGAGGGTGTAGGCTCTTACCTCTACCTATTTAAACATTCTCTGTCTAGAAGAATTACACGGCAAGCCTGAAGAATGTAGGCGTAAGAGGCTAGGCACAGGAATCCTTTTCTAACCACTTTTTTGCGGGGTTTATTTTGATCTGTGGCAACCAACTGAATACGATGTACAGGGGCTGATGATAGAAATGTCCGACTTTATTATGGATATTACAGTTATTAGGGATCCAGATAAACCAGCTGATCCTTGTATTTAGAAAACGTTTGTTACAGAATATTATGACGACTTCTCAAAAGAGGTATAACTTACAGAAGACATTTATTATTTCGTATTTATACGTCGTTTATATCAACTTTATGTACACAAGTTCAGTTAAACCAAATTATCAAAAACAAATTCATCGTGCATGTTTCATGCAACTCAGAAAATTGTAAGCAACACTTATATGTCAGAAATTTTACACAGATTTTAAGCCTGTCCTAGCTGTGCGGTGTGAACGACACAAGCAGTCATATCCTTACTAATAGTTTCAAGTTTCAGCATGGTGCAGGTTTACTGATTGCTGAAATAAGTGATCAAATCGCCTACTATCTTAAGTCATATTCTGTTTGTTTCTTTGTTTGTTTCTGTTAACATAAGAGGGGCCGGTTTTGGGAGTTGTAAATAGGGAAGTTATCACATTTTACTATTTGATTAAGAGCATTTTGGCGGCCACAGATTTCCTAAATTAAGATTTTGAATTTCACAACTAGAAAGGCAATGGCAGCAAAAAAGACCTGGTGTCTTTACAAAGCAAAGAATGCGCGCACCTAAAATTTAATTTAACAGAGCATCGGCTCCTGACTCTAACTAACAATACGAAAACAAAGTTAAGTAATGAGTTATTTCTCAATGAGCCATTTTTTTTAATAATGCAATAGATGCAATGGAGATGGAGTAAAATACATAGTGTCAGTAGAAATAAATCATATCCTAGGCAACTCATCACTGTGTGGTGAGCACCGTAATTCATACAAACCAAAATATTTATGTAGCGTAATGGTCCTAGGTTATGAAATAAAACAATACGAAATGTGATGTACAGCTCTCTTTTCCTTCCCCTCACTTTCCGACAAGTTTATTGGTCCTGTCGGCTTGTAACCATGATAAGCCATTCTACTAATTACCGTATGTTTAAAGCGCCTATAACCCCAAAATATGATTTTCCCTGAGTGAAATCTTTGTATGGCTAGGAAAAATTCCGAAAATTGTTAGCATTTGGTAAAAACCCGAATTTTTTTTATGAATTTTTTAAGTGAGCATCGTTTTTTAGCACGACCGAGCAAAGGGGAGAATAGGACTAGTTACTTTACTCGCATCGCCTTGGTTATTGTCCTTACAGTTTCGGTGTTTTCAGCATTTGGTATTTTGTTTAAATGGCGTTTATTCTATTCAAAATAAAAAGTAATCGGATATATTAATAATGTTGTTGCGATGCTGGCTTCACTAAACCTCGAATTCCGCAGAAAGGGACATAGAGTATGACTTAGAAGTCAAAGTTTCATCAATCGCGATTGAACCTGAGAAGAAACCTCAGATGATGATGAACCAGGAGATGCCTACCCTAATAGGCCGTTAACAGACAAGAATTGGCTGGCTCGATATGAAGCAGAAAGACAAAAGAAACAAGAACTCGACGATCTTGCTTCTGTAGCGATCAGTAAAGGAGTTGAAGAAGAGGCCTGTTCCTTGCTTCTTCTACGATGCTTTGCCAGAGATTTTCGACTCGCTTTGAGCGGGTGTACACAAATTTCCGGACTCTCTCAAGTGTCTTTCTTCCTCTGGGAATATAAGGAAGCGTAAAAATTATTTTAGAGAAATTCACTTACAAATACAAAGTAAGTGAAAGAAACATGTTCCCGACCAAACACAAATGCAGCACGATCGAAAACTAGTCATAACACGTAAATGCATATTTTCTCTCACCTTCCTCTCGCTTTGCTTGTTTCAGCTGGTTTCCTTTGTATAGAAATACAAGTTGCGTGGATCGCAATTCCAATATCATCCTTCCACAGCCTTCTTTCAAAATTTTCAAAAACATAACAGAGTAATCTTCATCTAGGACGCGTTTCGAACACGCCGCCAAGTATTTCGTGGATTTCCAATGAGCACACTCTGACTTCACTTCTTTCTTCAGCTTTGTGTCATCATTCCCGTAAAAAGAAATCGGACAAAGAGATAAGCCTTTTTCCTCGTTTGGCCTATTGTGTCATCCAAAAAAAATGCCAACCTTTCCCAGGGTCCTCTCTCTTCCTACCTCGAGAAAGTACCCTGGTTGCGGCTGGTCACGTGTCCCCTAGATTTTTGCAGATTCCAGAGATGTGATTGAAGGGAGGGGCTGGAAAGTTAAAGTTTGTCTCAGCACGCTTGCCTACTGAGCCGAGCCAGGTAGGGAGTGCAATTTGTAACCCTCCCGTTGTGGATCGGCAAAAATCACAGCGAAGGCATTGACATTCGATATAGGAGTTTAATGCGTAGCATTAAATAGCTGAATTTTTTCCTCGTCGATAGTTGGACAGTCTTTGGAATTTGTGACAGTGAAGAAATTTTGCAAAGAACTTGGAAATGACGACTTCCACTGGATGGACCGCGCGGTGAATTTTATTTTAGAAATCATTCGGCAAAATCACAACGAAGGTATTTACTCGTTCCGTAAGAGTTTTATATGTCGTATATTCGCCTACAAAGGTAGTTTTTGACTTTGATTGAATAACTCATCGACAGTTTGACGATTACGAAGAACTTGATATCAACAACGTCTGCGGCTGATTTATATTTTTTGATCGGCAAAATCACAACATTAACGACGGTATTGATGCATTCGTTTAGAGTTTGATACGCCCAGTGTTTGGCCAAGAGCTAACTATGAATTTGATTGAATTCATTCATTTGAAAGTTTGACGGTCATTCGATTCTCTTGCAGTGAAAAATTTATTGAAGAACTCAACAACGACATCGGCCGCGCCTTTGCAAAATCCAACGGCTTTCGTTTCACAATTAAGTCAAAGACCTACCCCCGGTGCGGATTTGATTTGCATACATTGACACGTGACCAGCCGCAACCAGGGTACTTTCTCGAGGTAGGAAGAGAGAGGACCCTGGGAACGAGGTTGAAAAAATGCATTTATCCGGCATTTTCTTTCTTGCTACCGAAGCAAAGACTGTCTACGCAAGAAAGCGATCAACGGCCTGGTATGACGTCACTAATTGCGCTATACCTGCTATTCTGCGCGCTTTCGGTCTTTAAAAATTCATAAAAAAAATCGGGTTTTCGGCATTTTTTACCCTGAGTTCCATACAGAGATTTCATTAAGTGAAAACATTTTGGGGGGTTATAGCACTTTAAAGTAAAGGCAGAAAATGGACTGTGATTTGTTGAAAAAAAAAACTTCAAGAAGAAGTGGGAAAAAACTATGATCATGATTCTTGGCTTGCACTGTCACGCAACAAAAAATAATTCAAAACCATTTGGTAGACAAAGTCAAGAAATTGTGATGTTATGGGAGATTAATAAAGAAGTCATTTGTCAAAGTTTGAAGTCTGTGCATTTTTCTTAACTTCAGATATTTTGCGCGCAATTTTATAGAGCCCAGTGGGAGGCGCGGTGGCCTCATGGTTAGTGCGCTCGACTCCGGATCGAGCGGTCTGGGTTCGAGACTTAGCCGGGGACATTGTGTTGTGTTCATGGGCAAGACGCTTAACTCTCACAGTGCCTCTCTCCACCCAGGGGTATAAATGGGTACCGCCGAATTTAATGCTGGGGGTAACCCTGCGATGGACTAGCATCCCATCCAGGGGGGAGTAGAAATATTCCTAGTCGCTTCATGCTACAGAAACCGGGATAAGCTCCGGCCTGGAGAGCCACTTGGCTCGTATGCAGTCTTTGCCTATAGAGCCCAGTATGGAGCAGCCATACTGGTGTACCTTTGTGGCACACCAACATGGCGGCTGCAAAATAGTCAAACATCTTTAACCTACTTTTGGCTATCTAGACGACTGATTCTCTGTACTGAACAAACAAACATTTATATAAGCACTTTTCCTAGTACTTTAACTTCCAAAATGGCTAAATATCACAAGACAAACGCGTTCGTAGCTTTATGTCGCGCACCGCCATAACTCTGAAATTTAAACTGCGCTGGTTTCCAGACGAAGCAGGCTACTCAACTGAAAAGGTGTACACAGATATCAATTTACTACCTATCATGTCTAATGAGGATAAAAACATTGTTGTATTTGAGAAATTGATGACGTCACGTGCAAGCCAAGAATTGGATACCGCTGGAAGATGAATTACGAAGAGACTGTTTTTTTTCAAGAAGTGCAGCCTGACGTAGTTCCTTCAGGAATTGGTCAGTGCTAACCATGCGTTTATCAAGCCAATATGCCAGAGCTCGAGACGTTTCAACTTCGGCAAATCATAATCAGCCACACTGTATCAGAATAATAACGCAATACACTGGTCACGGAAAACGGAACTTTCCGAGCATGATCCAGTGCCGTAGAAGACGTTCTAGTGTTAAAAGGAAGGCTAAACAGTGGGAAAAGTGTCATACCCGGCCAGTGTGAGCGGACAATATGTGTTTTCTGAGCGAAAATACTGTTTTCAGTTTTTGTTAGGTGTGCGAAGAACCTTGCATGAGATGAACAGTGTTCACAAGGTTCCAGAAGTCCGTTCAGGGCCAGTTTTTTAAGGGTATAGGAGTCAATGGGTTAATCAGTCTAATCAGAAGCCGAATTCGAGTTGTTGTTCTTTTCTACGCATTTGGCTTATTATTGGTATCCCAAGAAATGCCATTTGGACTAAACAGCTTTCTTTTGGCAACTTAAGGAGGGCAGGGGGCTTAATAGTGAGTTATTAAAAAAAAGTCGTTTTGATACGAGTTTATGATAATTCGTAATCCGACAGTTAGGCTTATGGAGATATTCTTACCTACATTACTTGGACGGACTGTTAAATCCAGCGGAGCAAAAAGCATGGCTGATGCCCATTTACTATGCGAGCCTAACAACGCAATAAAGCACAAAGAAAGCTGGCATCATTTATGTTTGTAACATTTGTCTCTCTGCTAACGACATAAGATATTGTACATGCTAGGTTTACAGGTTTTAGAACTTTTCTGCACGTGTAACTAGGAATTATGGTTAAATGTACCTGTCGCCATATTTTACACACGTCATCATCTGAACTACACATTCATTCATTGTTTTCTTGATCTCTCGAAGGCATACCTCTAATTCACAACCAAAGTGACTTGAACCAGGTTGTATCTCTTCGTTGTTAATTTTCACTTTAAACAGCCTCTTTTTCGGATCCTGAGGTTTCTCGCAGTCTTTTAATTTAGAAATATAATTTCACTTTTAAGGATATTTGCGCCCGAAAGATTCCCACGTACGCATTTAAACTTTACGCAAAGAGGCCAAAAAGTGGTCAGGCGGGAGAAGGGGAGACACAGTGCTCTTTTTCGAGATAACGTACATTAAAGACCTTGCGTTTTCAGCAGCTTTCGTTATTTTACGACGATTTTACTTGCAACCGGCAATCAGCAGTGAAGAAGCTTCATTAGTTTAGGTCAGGTAAACAGGTCAACACAACTACGCCTACTTAACTACAACTACTTGTAACTCTTGCCCGTTCACATTCCATTGAAGTAAACTTCGGTCGCACGAAAGCAAAATGGTGAAGCTATTTCAACCGGTATCACTCCATTGCCCCCATCGTGCAGAAACAACGATCGCGAACGTCATTAAGGTACCACTGTAAAACTTGACTAACAAGATATAAAATAGAAGGAATTTATTTTAACACTCTTTTTTTGTAACACACTGGTTTAAAAATTTTAAAAGCAATTTGAGTGAAGGTAAATTATAAACGAATTACACGAGGCTCCAGAACTATATCTTTCAATGTAATTATTATTTCATTCGAATCACACTGTTAAAATAAGATACACTCTCCCAATGTGAAAAAGCTCTATATAAATACGGATAACTTTGTTTCTTTAAACAGAAACATTCAGAGACATTAAGAAATGATTTACTATAACTTAAATTAGGCAAGTAAAAATCAATGCGACTGAAAATTTGGTCTTATGCAGGGTTAATTAGTATTTAATAAAGGTACAGCAAGAAACATCCATGCGATGGAACCTTTTTAACATGAGTAAAAATAGAGTGACCTATTTAATGTAACAGCAAAGGAAAAGCAAAAAGTGTAAGATGCCGCCCAGGTGGCTGTCTAGGGCGCCACTGCGAACCAAAGCCTCATTTAGACCTTGTACCAACGATGAGAGAGAGAAGGGAGACTGCGGACAGTTAACATTTTCTTTACAAACAGTTACAAAACAGTAGCGGAGAAACGTTTTAAACCATCCAAAATTTGACCTCGCTGGAAAGGATACTTCATTGCCTTCTTTCGGTTCACAATAACGGATCATGAAACGGACAGATAAGCTACATGGAAGCAAAAAGGTTGGATTGTGCAAACAGACACGGTGTCTGCAATCTCATTTTCCACAAGAAATAAAAGAGGCTTTTTTGAAATATGGCGTCTGAGTCAAACCAATACGCACGAAATATATATTTCAATAGGGAAAGATAAATAACGAGTGCTTTAATTTGTTTTCGCTTTCCAGAGAATTTCAGAGGCGCAAAGTTGACTTTTAAAGGAAACTTGGTCGAGAAAATCACAAACTGAGATAAATTTCAGCTACATGTATTGTCGTAAGTTAGAACTATAAGATATTGAAGCTTAAACCTTCCGCGTAAGTGATCCTAAATAGCTTTTCGTTCAGCTGCACATGTCTGTGTTTTTTAAAAACATTGTCGAATTTTGCACTTACTCATTAAAAAAAACTTTCCCCTTTGTCTTTTAATTCTAAAATTATTTTTTAAATTTGTCTTCTCTATCCTGTGATTGGTTTGTTCATAGTCAGTCTGTTAAATATATGATCCTCAGCGCCATGCTATACGCGTTTTACGTATTCGACTGAACCTTAAACAATAGCTGAGGATATAAATAAATTATCTAAACATAAATAATGCCATAAAAGGTGGACAACACCTTTTGTTAATTTAGGCAATATATTAGAAACGCCTTCAGTATCATTAACCGTACACACAAGTATAAAATGCAAACGTTGCGTTATAGAGCAGTCTTATTTTCACAACGTCTATTCTTTCTGAAGTCAGCAAGGCGTGTGAGAGTTCCCATCGGAATTTCCATGAAAAAGATTACCATTTTCACGAATCAACTGCTCTTAAAGCCAGTCGACGATGGAATAGGTCGTTTCTCTTCAATTTCTTTTTCACTCACTCTCGGTGGTAGAATGGGTTGGCAAGTTCCGAAGTTTCTCTTCTTCTTTTGCTGTCTTGTCTGATTGGAAGAACTTTCAGTCACTCGACATGTGTAGCCTACAGTACAGCACAGCTATGAAAAAATGGGCTAACGTTAATTAATACGGCTATGGTGATTTTTACTTCTGGTAGCTTGTGTTGGTCGAGAGGAGACCGGAGGTAGAGGCTTATCTAAGGAGGTAGCTTAATTTCAAATCATAAGTCAGCTTAATACATCTAGGGGCGCTGAATGGTTTTAAAGGTATGCATATATTAAGAACGGACTTAAGCGTCTTTTTAACTTACTCTCTAAGCTATTTAATGAATATTTTCGCGATGAAGGTGGAATTCACTCGTTAGGCAGTGAATTTTTCTTAAATCGCATAGCTAAAGCCACCTGTTCGAAACTATACGTTTTCTGTTTTTGTGAACCGCACCAGTGCGCAAATAATGTAAACCCTCAATGCGTTTTCTCGTAGTTTTGAGTGTGAGTGGCTTTCATTTCGGTTCCAAAATTCGGCAGACATTTATTTTCTGTAAATTCGTTCATTTCCAAGGTGTTTTTTTTTTCCTAGCACGAGTTGCATTTTTGTTTTCACGATGGCAACAATCTTTACTCGCGAATTACCTCAGCAATATCTCTTCATGCACAAGTGCAATTCCACGCTAAATACTCTCTCTTCGATAGCCAATCAGACCGCGGGTATATGTTTAGCTATGCGATTCTATTGTATATAGATAAATACTCTATTTTTTAAGAGGTATTTCATTGTGTTTTATTGTTGTATTTTGAATAAAACATTATGCTATGCCATGTTACTTGATAAGGCCTTGTTATCACTCGGACTTTAATGAATCTGACGCTTTTATGCTACACTTCATGGCGATTTTAGCAGACGATATACGTAATCAAAAATGGTTAATAAACGTTACCTTTCTCGATCCAGGTTCGCAAAGATGGTTCTTCTTTCCGCAATGCTTCACACGAGGTCTGGTTTTTGCTTTCTTGGGTGGCTATTAAAGACAAATCGGTCAAATGTCAATAAACTGGCTTGGTCCTTCAGAAAAAAAAAACTCTTTAGCGGAAGGGAGGATGCATAGGGAGCGGATAAAGAGCTTAGCTCAAATCCGTCCTTTTGAACACAGTCCTTTGTACACGAACCACATTTCCATATTTCTGTGGCAGTGCTCAAATTTTGTTTCTCTACTGAGTAATTAAAATTTAGATCATGCAACGCCAGCTAAAAGGATATATGTATTGTATAATTGTATTTATGAAAGCCACTTTATAGCCCTAATATTAGAGTTCTACTTGTAATTGTGTCAGAAGCAGTGCTGAAGGACAGTAGTTAAGACAGTGGCGCTAGCGCTTATTTGCAAAGTTTCGCGTCATTGTAGATAAGGTCACGACGGTAGATACATAGCAATCACTGTGTTAATTCCTATTGTTTACAAATATAAATAGTTATGTAACACCTTCAGTGTTAAATTATACTTCAATGAATGCTGACAGATTATCTCTAACAAGAAAGTTTAACCAAGACCAGCCTTCAAAGTAGCACACGTGCAATAAACTACATAACACCAGTCCTGTCTTCGATCCACTCTACTCCAAAGAAATGAGTAGAGTAATCGCGGGAACTGCATACTACTGTTTTGCTGTTGGGTTCATAAGAACACATCACAAGTCCAAATGTAACAACTGATACGTTATCGATGAACAACATTGAGGTTGAGGTATTTTGTTGATTTGCACAGTTAATCTTGCACAGGAGCAACCAGAGCGCAGCTTGAGTAATTACCCCGTTTATGGTTGTTTCGAGGATAAAGGAATACGTTATTCTTCCAGTTCTTTCTCTGTCTGTGTGTTCCTTTTTCTGTAGACGTCCTACCTTGCGGTAGCACTTTACAGAGTAATATTATCTTTTCTTTACTCAACCCCAAAATTGTTAAATTTCGCTGAGTATTATAAGGAAAACCTATCCTGCAGTCACTAATTTATCTCCTAAAATAGGAAGATAACTTTTTGTCCTGACAAGGCGTATAACTAGATATAACTGAGAATTTCATGCACAATCCGTATCGCCTTTCATCATGAATAAGGGCGATAATCCTCAATGAGTGAGTTGAGGTTGCCCTCCCTGAAGTTCTAATGACATGTGAACACAAGCCGGGATGTAGTCATCGATGTATCAAGACCATCGAAACATTTTAATAAAAATTCATCCTTGTCACAGTTTTGTGGTAATCTGAATGATATAAAAATGTTTCGTGGAGAAAGCCGAGGGGCAAATAACCCGAAAATTAATTCAAATCATACAAATGTTACTGTGACACAAGGTTCTAATTTTGGACCACCCTGCGTAAAATACTTGGCCGGAGTGATTTGAGAGAGAATTTAATCTTGTTAATTCCACCTAGCACAAAAAGAAATAACGAATTCACTGTAGTTTCCGCAAAAGCCCCGCGTTCCTTTTGATTGTTATGTCAAGAACATCTATCACATGCATGAGGTTATTAAACCGTCCCAACCTTAAATAATCTTTTCCTTTCTTCCAATAAAGATTTCCTGCTCATATTTTTAAACGGATATTTGAATATCTTCATCAACTATATCGAGTTAAAAAATATATATTTATTTCAGGAATTTCACGCTCAACTGAAGTGTAAAATATTTTCAAAGATCGACCAGATCTATTGATCTTCAACGACCACTGTGTAGCCAATCAGATTACGCGTTTATTTGACTGTCTTTAATTGGTTGCAGTTGCCTTAATCTCTAAAGACAAAGTCCACCTTGGCACTTTCACGCGAAAAAAACAAGAACAAGCGTAAAAACACTTCCTTTTAGGCCTGGGACTTTTCTCTCAAACTCATTAATGATTCATCATCTTTAAACAAAGGCAGTAAGACTGACGCTGTTTGAAAATCTGATCTTAATTAGCACAGATTTTTATAAGTTTAGTTCTCCAATTTTCCCTATGTTTTAGTTGACTGAGAAGACATGATTAACACTCAAGACAGGGCTTGACCACATTTCCAAACACCTTGAAGTTCATCAACAATACTTCGCTATGCATTGTATTTTGAACTCTCTCCTTTGTCGTGTTTTATATATTTTGTACCATCCCGCTGTATGGGCGAACGGGCGTATGAGGAGTCTATTGTTACAAACACATTAATTGAAGCCATCATCGGAAGTTATTCCCGCGGTACTCTAGTTTGCAGTGAAAGGCAACATAATCCTCAAAAACAGTACGGTATTAAACTTAAAAGTAATCCATAAAGTAGTAATGACAGGCGTACACTAGGATGCCATTTGATTAAAGACAGTCCTTAGACTTGTTCTAGTCATATAAATTGTTACCTGGCGAGCCGAGTCTTCTTCAGGTAATAGGGTAATAAATAGAATATTTTGATCAGAAAATTCAGACTAAATTCAGATAAAACAAAATCACCCTAAGTTACAACCTAATGTCATCATCTTAAAACAAGCTGTTCTTGAACGTTTTTGTTCCTGTTTGTTCCACTGTAGATCTTTGTTACGCACATTTTCTCTCTCTATTACATTGCTAAGTCTAATTGTCTTAGCGATGCGCTGGTTTACAAATGAACACAGTCCCGCGAGGTATAGTTAAGAGTAAGTGTAATTTTGTTGACATATAAAACGTATAAGATGACTTTTGTGGAGGGAGGACACCGGAGCACCCGAAAGAAGACCCGGAGCAAGGCGAGAAGCAAATAAACTCAACCCACATATGACACCGAGCCGGAATCGAACCCGGGCCATGTTAACTCTCACCACTGCGTCATTCCAACATATAATATATACCGGTATATCTATACATATGGATGGGCTGTTTCAATTAAAATCTTTATCGTATGGAGAGTAGGCGGAGAAATGGTAAGATCTAACACTCTTATTCCAGCTCACGAAAAAGATTTCCGGTTGAACTTGGCTTTTTCTGTCCGTGTTCAGTTAACAAATCACAGACTGTTGTTCCGTGATGATTTCTTCATATCCGTTTTCTTTAAAATTTGGAAGGCGAGTCGGAAATCTTAAAAATTAAGTAGCCAAGTACAGAGATGTTGGAAATCGATCCTCTGGGAACATCATGGAAAAATAGACCACAGGACAGGCAAGTCAACACGCTTCAAGTTCAAATGCACGGTATGCTTGGATTCTTTTGCCAGTCCTCAACTCACACTTAGGGACATAAGTAGTAAAAAGATCAGCAATTGTGATAGTAGCCACTGATCTAACTGCCGGGATGAACAACTAGAGTGCTTCAGGCAAAAGCTCTGACCTTGGACACACAGCGACCCTCATTTTTCTTTTGACAGATCTTTTTGTCTGACGATTTTCTACGTTTTGCGAAAAATGAACGAAATAAATATTGAAAGTGTGAAAAAGCTATATGAACAGTTTGCCTCGTCGGCTCATCTTGAATATTTTGATTAAGAACATTGTATATAATGCGGAGGTACCTGCGCCAATTTTTTTTTGAAATGCCAAACTTTTATTCACGTGACTTATGTCTTAAAGACTGAAACGAAGTGAGTGACCCAAATTGCTTTCTTCATTTTCAACACACTCGGATACGTCGGTGAATTTGAAAATAGCGTTTTCACATCAACGCTATGCCGGCCAGAAGAAAATTGAAAACGCAACAATCACCGGTCATTTTGGATTAGTGTTCGCGGTAAACCCGGGCGGGGAATTTGCATGATTGATTTTTGTAAAGCTCAGTGTCCTAGTAAATATTTTCCGTCCACACTAAAACGAAAAGCCGACGAATTCTACCGGTTTCAAGAGCGCTTTTGAAAATACCGCATTTCGCGACAGATTAGTGTAGACGGCGAGCTTAATCGTGGAAATACACTTGCGTTTTCAAATTTCTCCCGCATAGTGTGATCGGGGCCTGATACAGCCTTAAATCATGTGGACCAAAATGTGTTGACATGCGTGTGAGTGTTCAGGTGAATTCCTAATTTCTCTAAATTGGTGGCCAAATGTCGTTTTAGCTTTCATCATATCCATTTGATAACTGACGGATTAATAAAATAAACGCTGAAAGACAGTCAAAATTGTTTATGTTTGGCCCCTAGCCAAGCATCTGTATAGAAAAAGAATTTACTTTGCCGGCCGGCAAACGCAAAAATACCGGTATGCATCTGAAAATGCTTGAAACAATCATACCACCCTAGCCTTACTGTTGAGCTTACTGCTGTTATCCATTTAATTTTAATTATTTGTACAGATTGATAAAAATGAGTAAACGAAGAGGAAATTAAAAGCCGTAAACTGTTAATCAATACTTTCAAGTCGAAGTGTTTAAAATCAGGGGTATCCGTTGAAATAACGGTGTCCCCTCATGTACCCCCTCTTAAGGGGAAGACTCTCAAAGAACCCAGTATCCGAACAAAACTGAGTTGGCACAATTTTTAAAGCTACATGATTAAAAAAAAACGTTAATGCTGTAACACATAGAGAATCTGTGTTGTCCTTAAATTAGATACGACAATAGTGTTTATTCCACCTAGCATCAAAAACGGAAATTCGAGTCGTATAAGAGCTTTTTTGAGCGTCAGTCATATTCAGTTAATTAGCAACCAATAAAACGTCTTAACAATATTGCGTTTCTGTCTAAGAAGGAGATGAACCCTCCTATAATAACTTTAAGAGGACCACAGGCGGTGACATAACGCAGAGCCACAAATCTGCAACTTTACTTACCCTGGTCTCGATAGCTTCAAGTAGAAGTACAGCTATGAAAATGACACTAAGGAATTTGGTCCAGAATGTTCTTGAAATCGCCATGTTCATCTATAATAAAAAAAAAAGCAAATAGATAATGAAAGAGTCAATAACGGAGGATGGGAACAGTATGAGCAAGAACAGACGTGCAGAGCGAAAGGCGTTGCCTTTCAAAGTCAGTTTTCATACAACGAAGAGCCCCAAACGTTATTGGCAGTGATTCGTCCTTTAGACATTAAACATCCAGGACACAACCTTTGCCGGATTTGAGTATCATTACTTTTGTAGATCCTTCCAAATTATGGAATTACGAAATACGTGCAGGATATAGAAAAAGTTTTCTTCAAATTAAAAGGTTAAACCACTAGCAGTACCGCACGACACGTTTCTCAGAACATCTAATGCAAGTTTACAATATAACAACACCTGCAAAATGCTTCAATATGTTGTTTACCTGAAATCGTTTTTTTCTAGAAGCTGTTGGCGTTTTTCAGGCAATATTTTCCAAAGTTACTGTGAAACGACACCGATAGCTAATGTCGGCTACGAAGAAACAATTCTGACGACAGCAAGGCAGTCCTACGATTTTAAATAGGGAATTTCTTCAAATAAACATCTGTGGGGTGTCAATTGTTTAAAATCTATCCAACTAACCTCTTACTATTCACTCATTTCAAACTTAAAGTAACTTAAGACTCCGGAAATACAACTTGGAAGGGGTCGTTCATTCGGCATACTGAGTTCACTTTTCATTTTTAGAGAGTCTCGCCGCCAAGTCTCATTTTTGTTTTACATAAACAAAACAAACGCTTTATGAGTAATACTCTAACGTTTCATCCAATCTCCTTGAGTACAAGATCCCTCAGCTCCTAAAGTCAAAAATAGAGCTTGCAGTTGCCACTACTGGCCATTTTTCTATGTGTTAGCAAAACTACTAGTTCCGCAGACGCAGTTCACCTCTCAGTTCTAGGGTAACAGTTCACGAACGTCAACCGTTCACTTTAGTGCGCACTTTTCTGTCTACCTATGGTTAACACAGGCCTCGCATCCATTGAAAAGATGTTATTAACGCTGGGTATTTGGACAGTTTAACAAACACACTGTAGGGTTGGTAGTAAAATGACACAATACAGTTATACAATCAGAGCATTAACAAACATTTGGTGAAAAACTACACCAAAAGTGATGTGCTAATTAAGATAACAAGATAACGTTATAAGACATAATCCAACTTAATCCGTATAGAGGAAATCTACGGTGCAATTTGTGTGATGCGTTTATATCCCCCAGCATTAAGTTGTTTAATTTGCACTTCCCATGAGATAATTCACAGTCCTGTCAAGAAGCAGAGAAAGTCTCATAGCGGGTATAATGGCTTCCAAGCGGAAACAAATATCAATATCTTATGTCACATGTTTTATCTACATAGTATTCCTTAATCACGGATTGACCCGAGAAACTCTGAACCCTTATACTGGCAGAGTATTACTTTTGCTGTCAGCCTTTCTCGATGACACCGGAAATTGATCGAATTCTAAGCGAAACAAAAAAAGCTAAACATGGAAATTTCCGAAAAGTAATCGAAATACAAAGGAAACATCAATATTTGTTGAGCCAACAGATTCCAGTTCAGTCATTAGATAATAGGGGTCATTAAATGCATATTTATCAACTAAAGCAACGGAAATGCTAGCTATACAGTTACATTTTCTTTCAAAGGTGTTTGTTGAAAATGCTTTTTGTTGAAAGCCCAGTCGTATCCCCGTGGTTAATATTTCTGCAGTAGCACCAGAGGATAATGGTGCATCGAAAAGGCAACGTAATTATGAAGCATTGGACTAGTGGAAGACGGGGTAAATAATAATAACATCTTCCTAAACGCTCATACAGATCTTCTTCACAAGAGCTTTGGTAGCAACCTTAAAAGGGCCGACCCTTAAATAGGATTCTTAATATATAGACAGCTATCTGGTCACACCACTCACGCAAGCAAATGTGTCTGTAACCAACTGGACAGGACATGAGTAGTTCTGCCGTTTGTTTGATCATTGTGAATTACCTGTTACTAATGCACTGCCTTTGACTGGTGTTGGAGACAAATACAAGAAATCTCAACCAGTTTGGAATTCAACGGATGTATCTTCGATACTTTAATGGGATGAATACCATTCATGTGGTGCCGAACGAAAGTGCTAAACCTAAATAATCTCATACAGAAAATGTGCTATGAATAGAAAAAAAAATACAAAAATAGGTAAGAAGCAGTTAAAACTACGAACACTAAGTAAAGGTTTTCGATCATTGGATCATTATCACTGTCAGTTCTGCAAAAAACTTGCTTAGGCTTGAATTAAATTTCTTCTTTTAAAACTGGTAAAGCTTGTGGAACCTTGAAGATTGATAGATACAATCAGGAAATTCAAGTTTTAGGACCTTGATAGCACTGTTGTGACCGACGATTGTTGATATCTTGGGTGCACTTTCACCAAGATGTGTTTGTCAACGATGACATGGGTGGAGTGGGTGTTGCTGTTCCATTATAAGAGAAACTAGACTGACAAACAGGACTGCTGTAGATAAATTCCCTGAGCAGGATGGATTAAAATTATTCAACATAGTTACTATGATTATCTCATGGAATTGACCTTGGGTTAACTCAGCCTTTCCCGTTTAGGGTGCTCGAGGCAATGGAAGTGATAGGTATCTAATCTTAATAGTACTAGAAATATGCCATTAGCATTGGTAGAGTCGTCCTTGTTCTTACATCTCCACCATGTTTATATATACGGGCTTACTTCGTTTTTCGCAGGTCAGAGACATAATTCTCCAAACAACAACCAAAATGCCCTGCTACGATTGATTGTTACTAAATCAACTATGAGTTCAATCCGTACTAGCCTGTGAACAGGCTCCGGCTATAAGGTTCTGACCGCGGCTGGAAGGGCCAAAAAGGAACTTGCTGAGAGTGTAATGAGCCTGTCTCAAGCAGTACATGTAAGTACGTAATTTTTAAAAGTACACATAGTTTAAGTTGACTATTATTAGATACCGCAGCTGGCCTCGCTATAAACAACAATGTCAAATACTAAGAATTAATTCGTGATACATGATACTTAAAACAAATGATTTAGTAAAGTGACGAGCATTTGTACTGCGGTGTCAATTGAAGACACTAACACAAAACCAATATTGGAAATAGAACCAAACTTTCAAGAATTCTGCCAGCCCAGGTATGCTTTTAGCGGGTAAAAAAATGTAACTTGGCGCTGAGAGAAAGATAATTAAACAAGTTAAAAGAAAAGAAAGGAGCAGAGGTTAGAGAGAACAAATGATTTCGTTTGTGCCCTACAGCCTCGGTGCATTGTAAAACTTTATAAACCGCCTATTGCCTATTGAATTTTGATTAGGAGTTATTTTTCCGAACTTTTGCAATTATCAAATATAATTCTGCTCAAAAAGGAACAAGAAATCGTGTAAAACGAGCCACGCGCATGATCTGACTAAAAAACACTAAATAAAGTGAACGACGCAGAAGGCCTTGATTTCTCAGAAGAACATCTTAGCTAGAGGCCTTTTGTCCTAAAAATAGCATTCAGTAAAACGGACTAGTTCAAAGTGCCGACATCAAGCTTATTAGAGTATTAACATGAAGTCACCAATCTACATTTAACATATCGTTATCACTTAAGCTTAAAAAAGGCATTAAGCTGATAAGATGGGAGAGAAAGTTAAGTAAAGTCTAGTGGACAAGCCGCTAGGGAATTAGAGACTTTTCTCTCACTTGTTAAGTAGCTCTAAGTCTCACCAGCCCCCTTACGTGGATTATTGAAGATGCCTAGTCATCATTCATGTACTTGGGGGCTCCTAAACTTTCAACTCCCGCATTATTCACCTTGATGGCATATTTTAAATATCCTGATAACTGTTTATTTAGACACTAGAGGAGTACTGAGCTTTTAAAGTGGCTGGATGAAGTGCCCATAAATGTAGCATCAAACATCCGAAGTGGCCAAATATAGTCCGATCAGGCGTAAAGCAACTAAACAAAAAACAGAATTTAAATACAAAACAAAACAAAACGGTACCTTTTAAAATAAGCCGCTTTTGGAATAAAGAGCAGAAGGCCCGCTAAAGCAAAGTTGTGATCTGTTTGAACAACTATCTAAAACTACTAACGACAATTGAAAAGTTCCGTAACAATTGCTTCAACTGAAGATGAAAGAAACTCAATAGTCTTTACAGAGTTGCTACAATTATATTAATTAATAAGGTTGAGTTCGTCACGGGATCAGAGGTATAAACTTTGTTCGATTCCAACAAGGCTTCAAAACAATGAGAAACAACTAGAGAGCCAATCGTTCTGATGGAGAGCTATGGAACCGGTGCACTGTTAACAGATCGATTTACCATCAGGCCTCTCTGCAGGTATTTTAAGCAGTGACATAGATTCAGTTCTACTGATCACATGAATCATGTATATTTAGTTCGACCATGAACGTGGCGAATTTTTACAACTTGGATTATTACGTAATAAGGAAAATAGCTTGCGGATTCAGAGAAAATTGAAAGAGAGTTAAGGTTTCTGATATGGGAGCAAAACACCTCAAAAAAGATGAATTAAATCAGCTTTCATGCTCTTCTCACTACATTTTACGGCGTAACAACTTTTGTTTTGACGTCGGATAACAAATTGACAGATGAGCTGTTTCGTAAGTTAAATTCACAGTTCTTTGCTCAAACCTGAGCATAACCCTCGATTAATGTTGACATGGTAAACGTTTGTCAAGTCATTAAGTCTTCAACTATGCAAAATATTTTGTCCAGAATTCAAACTTTCCAGGGGGACAACCCTAATTTCGCTTATCGCACTCTTCGAGTTACGACATAACAATGGTTTTGCTGGGCACGTTTTATTTCCCATCAAGTCAAGACGGAAACGGATCATCATGGTAAAGAATACACCTAGTGTTGATATAATGTAAACCTCTAGTTTTCTTCACTTTCGTAATTCGATAGAATTATAGTTACTTTATGAAGCTTTTCAAGTTAGAGAATGTGATATTCTGGACTAATGCTAAACTACGTGCAAAATACTGTCTTTATGAAATATACGTTACGTCCACGTGAATCATGGATGATTTATCAATGCAACAGATCTCATGTTCGCTTTTCATAATCCAATCTAATGTTGGCACCAAGATAAAATTTTTCACCTTAAGGGGAAGGTGTTATCAAGCTATTGCAGATCCATAATGAAGTTAGTCAGCTTCAGGTCTTTTTTTTCCAAATGCGAAGTAACAAAGGAAAGAACTCGTAACATGTTTTCACTTAGAAGAATTCGTAATACTGACTTAAACATTCTTTGCATGACTCCCTCGCATTTCTGGGACACATACACAAAAAAACGTGAGCGAAACACCTTTGGCCTTTTAAAAACGTTCTTGATGAACCGAGGAAATTTACTGAGAGACATAAACCAGACGTTTTAATATTATGCTCCTCTAACGTGTGTGACGATCTAACCTTCTGAAATCTGAATGACTCCTCATGTATTTGTTTCGGCGTGAAAGTCTTGAGTTAGTTAAGAGATTTCAATAATATAAAAAGATGGAAAACCCCTCATTTGAGATTAATTTGTGTACTGAGCCAAAAATTCTCTCTGAACAGGAAAATAGGGCGTGAATATAATAACTGCGACTGGATATTCTCGAAATAATCGTTGTTTCTCCTGATAAAATAAAACACATATTTGAACCAAAATCGCTGCGCAATGTCACAATGTCCTTACTATAAAGTTGGGTTGCGAGAGAGCTTTGACAGGCCCGTGAACATTACCGCTTGGAAGCCTACACGTGATGGAAAGCCCTGCGTCAACCTCCAAATATTTTGAAAGACAATAACTGGTGCTTAACGTCTGACAGTGAGTTTGTTTTTACAAGCTAAAGTAGCTGCTTAGCCACACAGGTGAGCTGTGCTTAGTTTTTAATCTAAACATGAAGGAAAATGCGTGCATCAGCCAAAGAAAAAAAAAACATGACGCCCTATTGCGAGAGAAGAAAAATATACCTAACGGCTTTCGCAATTATTTCATTGGTAGAACGTTATTTTAGTGTTGCGAATTAAGGCGGTTAAAGTAAATTTTAGATAAGGGTTCACTAGCTTGGCGCAATTTCAACACGTACCTGAGGGGCGGAAACTAGCCACCACTAACTAATTTCATTTTGCAAGGGCAAGATATGTTTGAGGTTGACAACATATCTAACATCTTGAAAGTGAATGAACCTCTTACCAACATCCTCGATGCATTTCTTACGAAAATTCTATGAATCACCAAAGCTGTACTTTACCTTTGGGACACGATAAGAGCTTTCCAGAGTATTGCCTATTCACTTGCACCGGCCAAGAGCAATGTTCAAACTGAAGTGTTGCATTATGAACCGGCTTATGTATCTTTCAAACTCATCGTGACAACCGCTGACTGTATAATCTACCCCATGCAGAGCAGCGGCATTGCATTCAAGCAGCGTAATTAGCGGAATAGATTAGCAAAGCTCTAAGTTAAAAGGACCTTATAGCTTCTAGAAATTCGGAATCGCAGCGTTAGGTCTTCAATTATAGGATATTTGTGTCAAGGATTTCCGCTGAGTTAAAATTCGTATCATGCCCTACCTTTTTCAATATTATCATTTCCAGAACGATTTATACTTGTACTCTCACGTATCTTGTTCTGTTGGATTGTCTTTGTCCTGTTTTTCTTCAAGGTCAAGGCTTTGTACCCTCCTATTTGCATACGATTCAAGTCACACAGACACGTACTCATCGCGTTTGAATTCTCATTTACACGAGCTACATAAAATCAAACTTAAGAGGCTGACAAGGCCCCCTTCACTCTTCTCTAACCACTTGCTTCATATCTCGATCAAAATTTTAAAAGCTTTCAGATAACCGACAACTATATCGATTTAGCCGGAACAACCTGACCTCGCACCTATGCGAGTACATATTGCGATAGTTTTGAAATAGAAAGTTAAGTGAAAGTTCTTTTGTGCAAACAATGACGTCGATAGAACAACAAATTCAACGTAAACGTACAACACTTATTAGAACTTTCACATTTGAAACTTTCAGGAAATGCCATACAGTTGCTTAGGATAATGGACCTCACATCAACTTATTTTATCTAATACCATCGACACTTAGTGGTTAGGAAAAAAACTGTAATGCGACAGCTACATAGTTACGACTTCCACTGAAAAAAAAATCATTTTAAGTTCAACCTCGAGGGCACGTGCGGGTAGGTGTAGCGATTGCTTCCTTCCGGGGAGGAGGCATGGGTTGGGGGGGGGTAGCCTACTGAAGAAGACAGCTTACTAAGCACCGTACCAATGACCACAAAACCATCAGCTGCAGCGCCAGACTTATCTGTTTGGGTAATTTCTGCCCCAGATTGAACGCCACTGAAAATAAGCGATTATAAACACACCCCAGGGCTGTAACCCAACCGCCCCTTGCTATTCGTTCTTTTATTTAGGGTTATCGCGTAAAGCACCTCGTCCGTACGCGTTAACCATCCTCTAAACTCATTTGTTTTTCACTCAAAAACGTCTGTCGTAGTGTTACTCTATCGACTCGATGCATTTCGCAAGAAGGGTTGATGACTCCTTGGTATGTTTACTTGGGAACAAAAATTAAACAACAAGCGGAAATCCGCTTTCCAACAGAGCTAAACAGCTCTGCATGGTTCAAGTGAATGAAAGAAACCGACAAAGCAATTAAGATATTTTCTCCACGGATTAGTGACGTCGCAATTTCCTTCAGACCCCAAACACGGTCATACAACGGTTTGCCTATCACTACTACTTGTAAAAGATGCTCATCCAAGATCCAACATTAACAGTCACGGTTAATGTTAAAAGCTTCTGACAGGTATTGAAAGTGTCAGATTTACCCTAAAAATAGTTTCATTAAAGTCGTCACGCAATGTAGAAAAGCGTTACGTGACGAAACAAATAACGGCTTTAGTAAACAATATATATCTATGTGTTAGACCTTTAAGTCTATTGTTTGGCAGCTGTCCAGTAGTGCGCGTAGCTGGAAAACAGGTACAAATCATCTTGTGACATTCTGCGAAACCTCGAGTCTCCTTGTGATACCCGATGGAAGTCCATGTGACACCTAAGTGTCAAGCCTTGTGATACTGCGTGTGACTGCTGTGACATCTTGTGATATTTCGATACCACAGAATACTGTTGAGGACCTTGTGATAAATCTCGGGGATTTAGACTTGTATACTTGTCGGTAGGAACGATTGAACTACGCCCTTTAGGCCTTCTGGGTGCCGGAACATTTTGGTATATTGTGATACCATTTGATTATCACGAATTATTGAACCCAATCCCCTCGTCCTCAAATCGAGTATAAAGGGCAACTGTGATGTAACAAAGTTTTGCTTGGCTGATGTGGGTCAGTAGGTCAGTGGTGAACTATTCCTCAGTCACGCATCCGCATACTCTTGGTTACCTCGTTATGACCAATGAAACTGACATTTTTATCATATCTACTCAAAGTCTTGCACTGTAAGGAGTCTCTTTTCGAGTGCTGCCGGAAACTTTAACGTTACCTCTCCCCACTTTGCTGTATACCAGTGAAGTGTAAGTGCAACCTGTAAAGGCATCCCATATTCTAACTGCTGCGACAAGACGCCGACAAGGACTGGCTTAGACCGAAGCCCGGGGACCGAAGTTGCCGGGGAGGAATGTTCCCCGGGGGGTACTCCCAGAAAAATTGGGTAGGGGTGTGCGGCCCGCTTCCCAAAACCCTTACCCTATTTATGACCAAAATCTGCGATTTTTCCTACCCTATTTATGACCCGATCAAAAATTTGATAACCTATTTATGACCTTAGTACACAGTTGCCGTAAACATAAATTTGTGAAGGACTTAATCTAGCCTGCGTAGCAGGCGTTAAACGGGGTAGAGGAAGGCAAAGCGCGGATGGGAGAAGGAGGGCGTGATGAAGTAGCTCCATCTAAAAAATATATCGAATTGAAGCCAACAGTGCAAAAATCAATACCCTATTTATGACCAAAATGGTGGCAAAATGCCTAAAATTGATACCCTATTTATGACCAAATCGGCTGAAAAACCATACCCTTTGGGGCCGCACATACCTATATAGCCCATATAAGGGAGTACCCCCCCCCCGGGAATGTTCGCAGTCCTTACAGGCTAAGCTCTCACAGGATCTCCCACGCCATCACTTGCGACGCATGTATAAGCATAAGCATAAGAAGCTGATGCGTTAGTGGGGACGGCTAGACGTGAACATAAGCCTTCTGCTTGTGCTTATAATTATGCTTAAACCGGTGTTATCCTTAGACTTATGCTTGTCTCAGCCATGTCCCCACTTGAAATAACAGCATCATAAGCAGAGGCAGAAGAAGAACATAAGGTTTTGATATTGTGATGTCGCTTATGCTCAGAGTTCGGCCGTCCACACGCGCTTCGTAAACTAATGTTTGCGTCGAAAATCAGGACTTTGACTTGACAGGCAACATGAGAAAGCACATAAAACCCAACTCTTTTAACCGGAAGATATGTTTTTCATGCCCAGGCTGGGTATTATTTTTTTTTAGATCTGCGGACCTAAAGGCTGGAAATGTTCTTGTGCACGTTCCTTGGTTACAGAGTATACACTCATTTTTTTTCTACAAGAATATTGTTTTTCCGGTCTAGGCTGAATTTTCTTTTATTTCTGCCGACTGTAGACTGAAAATATTATTGTGAACATTTTTAAATTATTGGGTATGACATTTCCGTTTTATTGACTTTGAGGGCGTTGTAATTGCAAACCTGATTTGACACCCATCGGTTTCTTGCAGAAATGTTATTAGTATCGAACATACAGCTAGTGCTGGTTTTTGTTCTTTTTTGGCTACTTTTCCGGTTGCAAATTTGAAATTCGCAAATTTCAGGCTCAATATCTTATAAAATATACTCTATATACTTGCATTTCAAAAAGAAGGGCCAGGAATTTAATTATGAAATAGAACTGTGTGGTGTCTCAATCGCGTTACCCACCATACATTCCGCATGTGATTTTATTGTATTTCTCTTCCATCAACACCCTATTAAATGTGCTTCACAAAATCCCAGCCATCGGCATATTCTTAAGTATTGTTAAAATTACTCTAAATCAAGCCTTAAAATTCCTTTAAATATATAAAACTGTCTTACGTATCTTACGGTGTGCACGCACCAGACCTGGGTAGCTTTACTCGTCTTGCACTTATTATGTTATTACAGAAGCGGTTTTAAATTCAGTTGCGTGTCGAAAGCCGTATTTCGCTTTGGTTTTGGTTTTACTACAGTTTTAGATGAGCCGACTGGTTTGGTTTTGGTTTTACGACACGCAATTGAAAAGTTCTCTAATAAATAATTTTTTTGATATAAAGAACTTTAGATATATGATACGGTAAGAGTCCATTGACTCCCAATTAAGTTTCGTTCCGTCATTCCGTATGGAAGATTCAGTTTCTCTATAAGATCTGTTGGGATAAATAATCTTTGAATCTGTCTCTCAGTCAAGAAGAAGAGGTGGTTAAGTGGATCCAAAAGATGAATGTTACCCCCCCCCCCCCCC
>OMLO01000092.1_pt1 | contig 40277 bp, 18 predicted proteins | sample 1674811 | NCBI WGS metagenome assembly OMLO01 (sample SAMN06265003, study PRJEB25207) | coral metagenome | isolation source: Coral host | place: Mexico:La Bocana,Puerto Morelos, Mexico | collected 2008-11-13
CCGTTTTCAGACCAAAACGGCTCGAAAACCATACCCTTTGGGGCGGCACATACCTATATACCTTATATAGGGGAGTACCCCCCCGGGGGGCTTAGGCACCTGGAATATGAATAACAACCCTGTCTATGGTAAACTCCCTTCCTTGAGCAATCAAAAGTAACATGTTGCTTCAGAATATATTTTTTTCCAAATATATTTTTGGACTAACCGGAGGTGCTGTTAAGAACGTCTTTTGTGTGTCTATAAAACGGGTGACAAGCACATATAAAACAAAATTTTTGTGAAACACAGTTTGATAAAGGGAATTCCTACCGTGCTATCAAGTACTTACATTGTACATCCAGATAAGCACTTGTATTGACAGTCATGCCTACTCCATTCTCTGCAGAACACCAGTATTTTCCAGAGTCGTTTCTTTCGGCTTTAAAGCTCAAATTATCTCCTTGAAAGATCACCTTTCCATCTTTAGACCACGTTATCGTAGGTGCTGGGTTTCCAGTCGCGGTACATTGAAATGTCAGCTCTTGATTTTCTATTATTGTCTTATCAGATGGATTTGTGGTGAAACTCGGTGGATCTATAAAAGATTAAACATAACTGAAATTGTGGTCTCAACAACATACTAATGTTTTAACTACGTTGTAGCCATTTGAATGTAAACAACAAAGACGTAGAAATCGGCGTCGATATTATGAAGGAGTTTATTTTACAGATGGTGGTTAGATGATATTAATTGTGCCTGTTTTGGTTCATGTATTACAGTAGTGTCCACGTGACACTTTAATATTAGCAATACCAAGCTGAAACCAGTTTGTTATTAGTGTTTCAAGGAAGTCAATTTGGTTTAAAAATTCGTTTAGAGCGGTTTTCAATTGAGTGTCAAGAGTAATCAGGCATTTACTTTTGTTTTAGTTTTGGTTTTACTACAGTTTGAGATTGGCTGAGTAGTCTAATTGCCAAATAACTGGTTTGGTTTTGGTCTTACAACATTCTAACTTGAATACAATGATTTTCTTTTACTTACATTGAACATCAAGAATAGCACTAGCATTTGCAGTAGAATTGAGTCCGTTATCTGCCAAACACCAGTATTTTCCAGAATGATTCCTGTTGCTATCAATGCTCAGTGTATCCCCTAACTCCACAGTTATGCCATCTTTAATCCATGTGATCTTAGGAGTTGGGTTTCCAGTGGCATTGCAGTGAAATATTGCAGTGGCGGATTCGATAACCGTCTGATCAGCTGGTGTTGTGGTTAAACTTGGTGGGACTGCAATAACGGAACAGTGCTAAATTAATGCTGCAGTAACAGCGTTGCATGTCATGATGTAGTATATCATAGAAAGCAAAGGACTAATTTCCTTCAATACATTACACATCTATGAATTCCCATCTGTTAGTTTGCATAAGGCGTTAATCTCCATCGTTATTGCCTTACTAGGTTTATACATTAGCAACCTCCATTTAATACGTTCGCTGTTCAAAGAAACTCCCTCTTTGATCCCAATGCTTATGTTTTTCCACCAAGGGTGCTTAATAGGAATGATGCCCTTCTATTATCCTTTCGCATTATTTTGATAGTCTCAAGGATTGGATTTGTTTTAATGTGCACTGAAATGTTTAGTAAGAGTCTTGAATGGACGTCAATTTGCTTTGATAATTTCACGCATTTAATCCAGCCCATTGCATTGGAGATCGCAGCAATGTAGGTTGTCAGAGAAGGGAATTCCGCCTCCATAGCTGGTGCATTGTGAGTGGTCAAGAGAATTATAAAAAATCAATTAAAAGGTTTGCAGAGTTTCAACGTAAGATACGTTAATCCCTACTCTATTTAGAACAGCAGCCTCCCTTACGTGATTATATGCAAAACGATTAATATGAACTGTTATGCAAACAATAATTCAGTAATATGCATCTTGAGATAGTGCAGTGCTCTAGATAACTTACATTGCACATCCAGATAAGCACTAGTATTGACAGTGACGCCCACTCCATTGTCGGTCGTACACCAGTATTTTCCAGAATCACCTCGTTTGGCTTTGAAGCTGAGAATGTCTCCATTACCCACAGTCGTCCCATCTTTGATCCACTTTATGTTCGGGGTTGGGTTCCCAATGGCAGCGCAATGGAAATTCACTTCTTGATTTTCAATGATTGTCTTATTAGATGGTTTTGTAGTTAAACTTGGGGCATCTACATCGGATAAAAAATAACATTGGAATATAAGGATAACAAACAGCTGGAAATTCTAAGATACTTCTGGTTTTTGCAAGATCAATGCTTAGTTCCTTGCCCCCGAATGGGGGATAGGGCCGGAGTTCAATACCCGTTAGGAAAATCATTACAGTTGTTTAATAAAAACGACTTGATAAACGCTTACACTGAACGTCAAGGATAGCACTAGCATTTGCAGTAGAATTGAGTCCGTTATCTGCCAAACACCAGTATTTTCCAGAATGATTCCTGTTGGTATCAAACCGCAGTGTATCTCCTTGACCTACACTCGTCCCATCTTTAATCCATGTTATCTTTGGAGGTGGGTTCCCAGTGGCATTGCACTGGAATGTTGTAGTCCCAGACTCGAGTACTGTCTGGTCAGCTGGTGTCAAGGTCAGACTTGGTGAAACTGAAACGAAAATATTTCGACAAATATATTTTTAACATGAAAGCTTCATAGACAGTCTATCGTACATATACTATTGCTGTCCTCGTTGTTTAGAAATACCTCAACAATATTGGTTCGTTTGTTTTTTTTTGTGTGTATGAATTCACAGAAGTACTTGAACAGAATATGTGCGCAACAACACAGGAGCCCCCGTCCATAAAATTACAGGCATTTCAGCAACAGAACGTCTCTTTTTACTCTGCCCCCTCCTATCACGACGTTCTTTACGTACGTGTCTGATAAACTGTGGAGAAGTACACGTTTTTTCAGTCACATAAGACAGTGTTTTTGTACTTACATAGCACATCTAAATAAGCACTGGCATTGTCACTTGTGTCCAATCCATTGTCTGCAGAACACCAGTATTTGCCAGAATGACTCCTGTTTGCTTTGAAGTTCAGAAACTCGCCTCGAGCCACAGTTTCTCCATCTTTAATCCATGTTATCTCCGGTGTTGGGTTGCCATTGGCGGTGCAATGGAATGTCACTTCTTGTTTTTCCATGGTTGTCTGATCTGTTGGTTTGGTCTCTAAACTTGGGGAAACTGCAATGCAGCAAGGAAGGTTTGAACTACGATAACAAGAATGCATACTGATAACTATCTACGCGTTGCAAACGTTTTGCGAGGTTGCACCTAATTATCGATTTGTCTTACAAGTATTACTCACATTGAACATCAAGAGTGGCACTTGCGTTGACAGTTGGACTCAAACCGTTATCTGCTAAACACCAGTATTTTCCTGAATCATTCCTGTTGGTATCAAAGCTCAATGTGTCTCCTTCACCCACACTCTCGCCATCTTTAAACCATGTTATCTTTGGAGTTGGGTTTCCAGTGGCGTTACAGTAAAACACTGCTTTTCCAGAGTCGATAACGGTCTGATCAGCAGGTGTTGTGATTAAACTTGGTGCAACTGAAACAGATGTTGTAAATGTAATATTTTTTAGTACTGAAATAACAGTGTGTCACATCTCAGTTGTAATAACTTAGCATTTGAAACCAAGGATTGCTTAATATGTTGATGCTTTTCCACGAACAATTATTTATACAAGAATACTGTAAAGTGTTAATGGGTTGAAGCACTTGGTTTGTGGACTACCACATATTCATGTCCAGCTCTTAAACAACTCTGCCATGCGGCCTCCAAATTAAGCAAAGTGAAAATAAAAATGTTGAAGTCAAAAAACTGCCAAACACCAGTATCGTCCAGTTTGGCTCCTATGACCACTAAGTCCTAGTCTTTCTCCCTGTGTCACAGTCTTGCCATTTTTAATCCATGTTATCGTAGGCGTTGGGTTACCAGACGCAGTGCAATTAAATGTAGTCTCTTCATTTTCCATGATAGTCTGATTAGTTGGTCTGGTTATTAAGCTTGGTGGAACTATAAAATATTTAAACGAGTATAACTGAGTAACCTGATGAGGAAAGGTTTTTTTGGGGCTTTCTATTGATATATCTGTTAACTATCATGCTATCAGAACAAAATACTTACAGAGGACGTTAAGGAAAGCACTTGCTTTGACAGTAACATTCAATTCGTTTTCTGCTAAACACCAATATTCCCCAGAGTGATTCCGGCTGGTTTTAAAGCTCAGTTCAACTCCTGTAGCGAAAATCTTCTCATCTCTCATCCAGGTTATCTTCGGGTTTGGATACCCAGAGGCAGTGCAACGAAATGTTGCCCAGGTGCCCTCAATGGTAGTTTGATTTACCGGCTCAGTTGTTAACCTTGGGGGTTCAGTTGTCAACCTTGGGGGAACTACAGATAACAGTTGTTGATTTGAGTTGCACGTTGTTCTGGGCAGAGATGGTCTTGGGTGCAACCATTAGGCCGCGGTTCCGTCTGGGACTGGGTAATGGAGGGTTATTGGGAATCGCAAATTGACTTTGCGTACTTATCGATATATAAGGATACATTTTGATGTTTTTAAAATAGCACATCGCTACGAGAAAATAAATAGGTTTTGGGCCTGTTAACTCTTAACATAACATATTTTGAAATAAAAAAAAGCTCAAAGGAAATACGCACGCTAATTGGTCGGTTGAAACAGAACTAGCAAGACATGTTGACCTAATGATGGCGCGTTTAGAGAGAATTTACATTTTGATGATCAAAGTAAACAAGATGTTCTCTTTTTTATCGTCGCGGAATTTTCTCAAAGAAAAACAAAACATGGTCTCCGTGTTTTTATATAGATAGGTATAAATTAGCTACCGATCTATCACGAATGCCGTTCTCTGACGGGCTGCGGTTGTTACCAAAATGACGAAGAAGAGAGTTTGAGAGACTGTAAAGAGAGTTTGTTTTAAACGATTTATACTAAAACAATTAGATTTTCAGAAACACGAGTAGAAGTTTGGGAAAACGAGAAATGCTGTGAAAACACTCGCCTGTCTGCTCGTGTTTCCCCAGCATTTTTCATTCTTACAAACCTCCACTCGTGTTTCTAAAACTCGATAGAAACTCGGAAAATGTTTTCTATTTCTTAAATTTTAAAAGTTCTTCAATTGTCTTGGTTAGTTTGCGAAGGGGAGTTGAACATAATCCGAAGATAAACTTAAATTTAAAACTTGCGTCCTGGTGAGATTTTTTTGAAGGGGAGGGGAGGGGCCGGGGTTACGTGAGACAGTTCGTATATTTCTTTCTTACCAAGAATAATTGGAACCGTTGTGACAAAGTCGTTACCATTCTTTGCCTTGCAAGTGTAGTTGACGTTATCTCGGTCCTTGTCTACCTCTTTTATAACTAAAGTGCCATTCATCTCGAGCCTGTAGCGACTGTCCTCGTCATAAGTGATGAGCTCTCCATTTTTAAACCATTCATATGTTGGAGCTGGGGCGTCTGTACTGAGCTCGCAGGGCAACTTGCCTTCTTTCTCGTTCACCAGATAAAGAGGTCTTGGTTTCCATGCTATTTTAAGAAATACATCAAATTCTTTTCAAAGATGTGACGTAGCCATATTCCAAAAGTTAAAATTCCTTTTCCTTCTGAGGTTTTAGTTTTATCTGATTATAGACCCTGCAGGAACTTTGCGTTTTACAACGTTTCAGCTCGACAGGGGTTCTTTGATATGCAATAGGGCACGTTTGAATTTCCTGGATTTTGCGTTGCGTAACTAAAATGGCCGCCCGAGAAGGCTGCCGCGTGGATCAAAAAATGAGTAATCGCTTTAATTTTTTGTAAATTGAACAATATTTGCACGAGAAAAATATTTATTTCAACGTGTCGGAGCTCAAGAATAATATGGTTCCGTTTCAATAGCAAGACTCAACGGCAGATGTTTCTGTTACTTTACGGCAGCCACGTTTGTGCCCCTACCAAAATACTCTACTCTACCAAAAAGATGGATTTTCGGAAACGAGGTCTCAGTACTTCTACGATATTGCGCTACGAGGATCTTCTAACAAACACTTGCAAAAAAAACGCTTCTGCAATTAACAAAAATACGCAATATAGTTACCTGAGACTAGAACTGTGAGCGCAGTCCAAACCCAGAATGAAACACCTTTGCACCACATCTTTCAGTGGGAGGATCTCTGTAAAAATTAAAATATAACGGGGAATCAATGTTAAGCAGAAGTCACGAGGACTGAATTGCCCGTGTCAAACAGAAAACAAAAATAGAAATTATGTATAAAAACCTGTTTTTGTGAGTTAGTACCCTCTCAGTTGAAGCTATATATCTTTGGTTAAATGGCACAGTGAAAGCCGTAGATTTCACGAGGTTTTAGAAGCGTTTAAATAAGGGGACATTGAAGCGGGCCTACTAAAAAGTTGAAAATCGACAAAATTTCTGTTTAAAACCGAAAAACCGCCATAAAAAAAGAAATGAACGAAAAGCCGCCGAACATAACGCATTTGAACTTGTTTAGATGATGTTAGTAGTGAATCACCTTAGTTGAAGCTATCTTTGGTTTAATTATGATCTCCCATTTTTTTACATTTCCCGTACACAATAAGTCTTTCCTAAAGATCTTGCCAAATTTCAATCTATGACGATCATTAGCACTCACGTTTTTTGATCCTTTGTTTCCGAGAGTTTTTGGCCGCTATTAATTTTCCTCGTTCCAAGTCTTGGTTGAGAATTTGAGTAAATGATTCTCAACCAAGACTTGGAACAAGGAAAATTAATGGCGGCCGTAAATTCTCGGAAATAAATTTCCAAGAAAACGTAAGTTCTAATGTTCGTATAGAATGAAATTTGGCAAGATCTTTTGTAAAGACCTATTGAGTACGAAAATGTAAAGAGCACTTTAAATGGCACAGTTTAGGGGGCATTGGGGCGTTACTAGAAACGGGAAAATCGCTCAAAATTTCCGTTTGGAAACCACGGAAATGCCGCCATAATCATACTCATTAAAGACTCACGTTTAATCCAAAATCAACCATTGGTAGCGAAACATTCAAAGATCCTCCCATTTTATACGAAATGGGAAGATCCCTGAAACATACACTTTTACTCGAACGATATTACACACGATAAGAGTGGTTAACGCCTGTCACCCCATTGTTATCACCAAAACCTCAAACCGAGTACCATACCGGATATTTTAGTACAAAAACCGAATAACCGATCTAAAAACTGGCCACACCTAAAAACCCCAGCACCTCTTAAGCTTTCACTAATTTGCAGCTATTTTAGATCGTACCAAATGGACGAATATTTGCACTTTCTTGAAAAACATAGAACTTCTTCGTGTCTATGGAAATCGTGTTTGCAAACTGAGTGAACATTGACTTGTTAATAAATCAACAGAAGTTAACTGTATACGCACGTATTCATGCAGTAATACCCAAAAAGTTGTAGTAATTGGAACTGCTTCGCTAAATTTCCCTCGAGTGTTCCAATTCAGGGTATGAGGCAATTTCCATTCTTGTTGACAAATATAAACTCGATAATGCATTCCTCTCACCCATCTAAACAAGAAATACTCTCTCAAGTTTGCAACCTTATTTTTTACATCTCCGGTTCGCTATCGATAGGTAAGCTTGAATGGACTAACAAGAAAGATTGTTTTCTAGACTAAACTGACAACGACAATCAAATGTTTGCTTCTGGAATGAGCGTCAATCGAATTTAATTCTTCCGGTTTTTAAAATGGGACAAACGTAACGTGCATCTGGCGTGATTGTGTCGGAAAAGCGTTTTCGAATGTTCACAGGGGGTAAACTGAAACACGAAAGATTTAGCTAGATTTAATAGCTCAAATTCACCTAATCTACCATTGCCATGTACTGATCCAGTATTACAGAGAACCTTCAGTATGCAATTAATTGATTGAGGATAGAGACTTCAACGAATGCGTGTTATATTTCCACACCGGTCAAAGTCTGGAAATTTGTATGAATAGCTGGTTTTTCCTTCCCCATTCAGAGACTACTAATCAACCGATTGCATGTTTAAGTGTAGCATTTACGTAATTTAACAGTCTACTTTAGTGTACTCAAAGTAGTTACAATTTCCGCTCTGAAATTTGCTGAAAGAACAAAAATGACATACATTGGAAGTTTTAATGTGTCGGCTCGCTCTGTTATCCAATGTATTTAAGAGAACCGAGGAACTGATTTATCAATTGTTCCACAATGAAATGAAGTTAAGCACAGGAAAAGCACCGTAATTGTTAACAAAACAGGAAGACGCTTTCAATATAAAGCTAGATTAAATAAGATTTCCGAGGAAACTGCAGTCCTTTATACCCACCCAAATCATATAACTAACCTATTATATCAGTGTTGTCAGATTGATTCCTCCGGGTCCATTTGAAATTACCACTGACAATCGTGCGGTTGTTGATCTGCTTTTGAGGTTACATCATTTTGCTGACTCATAGCCCGGGGGGAGGGGTACACCCATATATAAGCAATATGGGCTTCTGTGAGGGGTATGGTTTCAGGCAGTGTAGTCTGGGTTACGGTATGGACAGTTTTGTTCGACAATAGGGTATAATTCACCGTGAAAGTGGCCAGTGTAAAAATAATTTAGTCTAGAAAAGGGTTCTTTACCTGGGGTTTTATGATAGAAATTGAAAGACGGAATCCGACTATAGAGGATTTTGGTTTAATTAGGGTATGTTGGACTATGAGAGCGATTAGGATTCTGTAAGGTTTAATGGATAGGGTAGGTGTTTCTGATGCCTAGCTAGTCCAGAATAGGGTTGTAACATCCAACTAATGGTAGTCTAGTATAGGGTAAGGGTTTCAGTGTCCCAATGACACAACCCTACCCAAAGATTAAAACAAGTTAAACCTATTTTAGTGACAAATACCGATTTTGGGTCACGCAGCTTGTACCCGTAATGATTACGGTGTGGAAAAACAATGATTTAAATACTACGATAATAACTGTGCCACTTTGTTTGTTTCTTGGTCGAGCTCTATTAGCAAAAGTCGCAAGCAGATAGCTAATGGAATTGTGTTTTAGGTAAAGCGTTAGTGAAAAAGAGATTAGTGGTGATTATGTCATCATCGGTGTGTAATACACATGATTGAAACTCTACCGCTGTCTGGCGAATTTTGAATTTGCTTTAAAACTGGGCTCTGAGAGACTTGTTAACGTTTGAGTTGTCTTTTTTCCTGCTGTTACAAGATCTTGCATTTTCGAATGTACAAATATTGTGCTCATTGAAATATAGGGGAAGGAAATAATTATAGGCATAAACCCTACTCTCTGTGGGTCTTTGCGGACTCAACCGTCACGTCGCATTAAAGAGCACTTCAAAGTTGGTAAGTTTGCCAAAATTCAAAGTGTCAAGGTTTCTTTTTGCAGAGGTAAGTACACTGACGCAAAGTTTCACTTGTAAGGTCTTATAAGTACTAGACTAATCGCAGCGCTAAGGGATCGTATTGTAACGTCCTAGTCTGCCCCTTAATCTTTAACAGTGCTGCATGTAGGTAAACGTTATATAATCACTAATGCTGAGAAATTTGGCAAGGAAAATATTTCTGAAGAGTACTTTTGAGTTAAGGTTTTAGTCACCAGACGGACGTGCTTTCTGTAAAGGCTTACATTTAAGTACTTTTGCTTGTTCGCTGGGATCATAATATTTTATATCAAGAATTCACATTCTAAAAGCGAATTTCAAGAATTAAAAGGCGTGTATTAGGAGATGGCAAATATTTGCAAAGTTAAGCGACCAGTATAAATTTTGGCAGGTTAGGGTGGGGGATACGTCGGTGAATTGTTTTTTAAAAAGAAGGAAAGTAGAAAATAAAATGTTATTTGAATAAGAAAAGATCAGTGAATTACAAAAAAAACTTTAGGGAACGAGTAACTTCATTCAAGTTAGGAATATCGTAATAGCTCTAGGCTAAGCGTACTGACCACGTTAAATAAACGATTTATTGATTGATAGTATGTATGGTTGAATCTGGATAAGATGGGAACAACGAACCAAACTGAAAAAAAACACAGCGTATCCATGAGAAACAGATACCAGTGTTTATCTTTCGGTTGATATAAAAGCCGAATAAAATATGTGGACCACCTTCAAACTAATGAACTGTCACGAATAACCCTCAGATAGATTAGATTCAAAGTATATGCACAACCTAACACAAGACTTCGGTCTTGCCTTGGTGAGTTTCATTGGAGAGAATTGACAAAGGCATCATAACACGAGCGCTGCGCCGGTCAAATGACACCGTTTGTGTTTCTTGTATATATTACTTTCCAGTTCGCGTGTCAGTGAGTAAGAAATTCTAGACCATGGGGTAAAAGGTAAAAGTTTAAAACGTTAAATACCGTTGAATCTCGATTGAAAGCAATGTTGATTTCCAAACAGGTATGCCCTTATGGGGAAAATAGTCTCTCCGGCCGGCTGGAAGGTTGATACTAAATAAGTAAGACCCAAGCCCGAGAAGGACATTCGTCAATTATATGGTTACCATAGGCAACGCGAATCAATTATGTAAATTGGAATGCACGTTCAATAAATTCTCACCTGGAATAACCCTATTTTCCCAGTTACAGTATGTAGTTCTGGCCTGCTTATGGGTTGTTCCAGATTGTTTTTGCTCCGGAGAAGATGAGTAAGGGCGCTGTAAAAGGGAACTAAGTGAGCTTACGTCTGGTTTTATAGGTCTCCGTAACTTGCGTGGGTTGCTAATCGGCTCAATATAGACGACTAAACACGCGTCAATAAGACTCCAGGACGGCCACGCACGGAAAGAATGTTTTGATTTCATATTTTTTTATATACGAATTTTAATATTTAAAGCACGCGAACGTTAGGCACGGAAATACTGTTCCTGTATTCGGGGAATCAGAGTTGATAATTAATAAAATATCGTTATATTTCGACCTGATGCTCGTTACATAAGTATCAGACATTTAAGATATTGATCTAAGAACAAGTTACAACGAAATTCAATGGTACAAATGAAACAAAACCGGGCAATGAGTTCTGTCACGTGTTTCTCTCGTGCTTATGTTCAATCTCTTTGTCCTACGGAGGAACTATTTATTACTACCTCTTAATTAGGAACGATCCTTTATTTTTTCTCTCCCAAGCTCTGTTACTTTCTATCTACCAACTGCCTGCCATGCTATTTTTCCAATCTGCTTCCTCTGCGCCAACAAGCCTAGTTTGTAAGATCATGAACAATGAAGGACCGGAATAGATTTTTCAAAACTGATTATTTGTTTCCTCTCGAGACAACTTAGCAGTCTTTGTCTAAAGGATAATAAAAAGTAAAGATTCTAGAAGTACGTCTGACAGGAGCCCTTGCTTCTGACAAACATAACTCAGGATCTACGCTAAAAATACAACAATGGCTCGTTACTTGACCACCTGTGTTGTTTCCATCTCTAAAAACCCTTCTAGAACCAGGATATAGTAAAATCGTCTCCTTCCTGTCAGAGTATTTATGGGTAAGCACTGGAGAATAATTAGCTTTGCTAAATATGAAATGTAAACGAACAAACCTAACTATATATAGAAGTTAGTTTGGTAAAAAATTGTTCTCTCTTAACTAGAAGCCTACTGCTAGAAAATAGTGATGTTTGAATATTTAAGAAGGCTTTGCATAGCTGATTAGAAATACGTCCACCAAAATAGATCACGAGTGCTTGCGCCGAAAAATTGAGTAAGGATCAGGTTAAATAACAGTTTAAAGACTTTATCCGACCTAATCTCGCGCCCTATGTAGTAGTTATATGGTTTCTCAAAAACAGCCATAATTACAAGTAACTGGCTTTAGAACCAAATGTTTGTACTTTTTGATAAGTGCAATAGTTATCAAGTTTTCGCATGAGTTTAGCGTGGAATTTAATCGTTCAAAAAAAACCCGGCGCCTTGTTGTGTGCACGTGTATATTTAATATGAAATACAAACACTTCACGTCGTTACGGGCAGCGACAATCGGCTTAACGTTTAAGCGACGCGTTCATGAGGTCTCGTTGCCTTCAAATTAGGCCGTACTGTCACGCTTTGTAGGTTGACACAATAAGTTTGACGCTGCCTTGTGAAAAAGGTTTAGCAAATTATAAATACTGAACAGGTGTACAATACCAGAACTTCTTTTAAGATTTGCAAATAAGCTTCAATACAGAGAATACTGTTTAAAAAACGATCAGAAATCACCGATTTTTGACCTGGGTAACCGGTTTTTTTTTCGCGATTTCTCAGACGTTCTTAATGACAGGAAATAGGCTGTAAACTGGCTGGGAAATCCGATGGAGGTTATAACAGATCTTTGTTCTCAATACAGAGAGACTATCATCGCTAGATGTTAAACCAATAGTAAATTATGATTTTTGAGGAAACGAAACTAAGGTGTTCCTTAAGCTTTTTTCGTCCATTTCTAAATTTCAATAAGGAGAAATTATTTGCGCGCAAGTCAAACTACAATACGTTTCATGTTATGTTTACTAGACACACTGGAGCCAGGCACAGTTAAATTTGGCTGTGGGTCAACGATGCCAAACTCCACAAAGGCATACAACGTTGATTGAATGTGAGGTAATATTATCTGAAGTCTTATCTAATTTTCCACAGTCAAGGTTATTACCCATGAGTAAAAACACCGAGGGTGCGAAAACAAGACATTCACAAGCAGTGACGAAGATCGCAATATCATGCCACTCTGCTCGTTCATTTATAATTCGTCAGGTCCAAAAGTTCAGTCGCTAAACCTTTCAAATTTTTAGATTCGAGTATGGTGCGCGAGGCATTCTGCTATTAACGAGAACCTGGCAGTTGTGAGAAAATGTTTCGTTGTTATCAATTTTGCCATGCACAAGTCCATTTCATTCTGGTTTGGTTATCTTCCAATCAGTACTATTATCTCGCGTTGAAACGGAAATTGGACAAGGGTGTTATTTTCATATTAAGTACATGAAAAGTGACCAAACTGACCAAATGTTGTCTCTTTCAAAAAAAAAACCACAGGAAGATTAGCTAAGCATCTTTTTACAGTGCATTTTTTCTAAGTGCAAAGAGCTTGCGGTCAACACAATGCTTAAAGATGGAGCAGGTGCTTTGTGTTTCGTTGTCTGTAGCCGCACCCAGTAGGAACAAAAAAGACTCGACACGATAAATTGGAGAACAGCTTTAAGGGCCAAATTTATATCAAAACAAAAGCTCGACGCACGTTAGAAGGAAATTAAATTCCTGTTTGCTGCTCCATTTTATGGACATAAAATAATCTTGCGTTGCAACTGTACCATTCTAACTTCCCAAATGCCCACATTCAGCATAATTATAAAATGATGTTTTACTAAATTTAGAGCCACAACCAGTCACAATGGTTCACTTTTAGCCTTTAAAATCCGCGTATAAATTCGTGCTATACGTTGATCGAAGACCACCGGTGTTTTAAAAGACGATCGCGAGGAAATGGAGAGAACCACAGTCTTGCGGAAGAAAATTAAGTACAACCCTAAATTAAGTGATCACCCATAGCTAACTGAACTAACCTATCAGATGTTCCCTAACCTGTCATATAGAACTTCCATGATATTTAACTTAAGTCCGTGTTTCCAGAGTACAGAATACTCCAAACTGTCATCATAATTTCTATGAGGTACTGAGGATTCTAAAAGGATATCTTGATATCTCCAGTTTTTGCCAGTATGATTAGGACTTCGGAAAAATCCATCATTTATTCTTGATCTGATCACGTGACTTTATAAGCACGCCATGTATGGGAAGGAAAATCATACTCGTCTTTTTTAATGACATGTTGATTTACACTGGGTTTACACAAGTTATTTTCAAGCTTTCATTCAAAGCACAAGATTAATCTTTTGGTTTCAAAAATATCAGCACAAAAGGCAACGGAAAACTGGTTCTAAACGTTTGTCGATGAGTACTCACAGCTAGGCGAGATATAGATTGGGCGTTGCTACGAGGAAAGGGGGCAAAAAGGAGCAGTCTAGATCTCCTTGGTGGACCTGTCTTATTAAGTGGGCTTGGACCTGTAGCGTGGTGTATAGTTTGTTTAAGGGTCACTATTGCGTGTCTGCCAACTTATTTATTGATTACCAACGCAGTGCGGTTACTAAGACAACGTCTTCAAAGAAAATCAAACACAGGTGTTATGAAATTAAAGGGTCGTTTGACTAGGCGAGGGTAAAGGTTGTAGTCTGTGCTTACTGTCAGCGTTAAAGAGTCTTCTCTGTAAGCATAAGGCCTAAGAGTATAGTTACTTGCCCCAGAAGGAATTCTAGTCCAGCCTACAGAATTATCAAGGTGTCCCCACAATTTACCGAATAGAGGCACTGTGAGTTACCTGTCAACATGAGATATTGCCCCAAACCCCTTTTGAACTACATAAACCCGTCGTATCTCTCAGTAACATGGTTGAAGGAATTGTGTTTGAGAGCAGAATTGGCTGGAGTACATTAGAAAGGATGTGGTTTTACATTAATGAGATTTTAAATTAAATATTGACAGACGACACAGCCCTGACAATGAGTCATAAAATACCCTGAATTAGGCCTTTGTTTTTAAAGGAAGAGACTACGGTATGCACGGACTTTGGACGTCTCGTGTTAAGAAAATGTCATCGTGACAAGCTATGTTCGCGTGACTAGTTCACAATAGCATGCTAACTGCCTGTTTGTTGTAGTTAAGGTTTTGACCTGTACATTGTTCAATTTCTGTTTATCACAATATTGTTATGTTTGAGTAGTTTATGATCAATTAGACAGTCATCGAGACTGATTTTATCTGCTTGATACATCAATTATTTTCAGACCTCGATATTGCATGTGCGTGCATGCCATCGGTATCTTCTTTATCCTTATCACACTGCGAGTTAAAGTAGAAAGTCAGTTAAGTCGCAATCTCCAATACATGTTCCAATCTCGTATTTGAATTCGTTCTTCGCTAAGAGCTTAAGAGTCTCTGGCAAGTCTTAGACTAAATTGTTTTCCCATCTTATAAGGAAGGATTTCCGGTTTGAACAAGAGGCAGGAAATCTGTATTTTCCAAAAAGAAAACTTAATTCTAGAAGATGCCCAACAAATCCTATTCCGTCGTGTTGTCATAGCAAAGCCGGCGTCTACACATTGTGAACAAAATTTACGCTAACAGCTCCATGGCTGGAATTGAGTGCGCTCAATGACCTGGGAACAAGACAGGCATTATGGCTTGTTAAAAAATTTGCTCGCATTTGGTGTCAAAGGGTAATGCGCTTCACAGTCGGTCTTTCCTATTTCATAACATCTTATCTCGTACGTAAGTGCATGTTTGCCTATTTATAGAGTGAATACATTCGATAATAAATAAATACATGTAGATAATCAGATCTAATCACTAATACTGACTGGTTTCCTTCTTAGGAACCAGGTTCGTTTAAACCGTGTAAGTACCCCTTCGTCTTCGATCGGCTCGAGAAAAAAACCTGTTTTTTTTCCGCAGCTCATTTGTAGCTGGTTAATCTGAATTTGCATTTGTCATAGTTCATGTCAACCATAATGTCTGATGTTACCTGGATAATTATCGTCCTCTTGAATCTTTGCCTATTCGTGCTTCGCAAGCTTCTTGCAGATTTTCTGCAGTGTCAGCCCCTCGCGCTGTCTTAGTAGTGTTCAATTAGGCATTGTTCGGTACAGCTGGAAAGCGTGTGTAAAACCCAGCAGTACCATTGGACTATGGACGATGGGCGATGATCGATACGCGAAGGAAAATTTTATCGTCACGCAATATCTATCGTCATCTCATATTTAACAAGCGCGAGAGGATTAATTGAACTCCTCCAAAATATAGAAAACGCTATGAAAATAAATAAAAACACAACAAAAAGGTTTCGCGTACACTTCCCATAGTTGTAGCGCATGGTGTAATGGCTGATTTGCCATGATGTCGAGGTTTTGGTGCGTGCCTGTTCGGGAAATGATACCGCACGAGCCAAAAATAATTACACTACTGTTATGAACAAGTTGATGGCTATCACTGATGAATGATTTAAGCCACAGAGCCTAAAGAAGCTAGGTTTGTGAATCCTGAAAGATTTCTGTCTCAATGATTCAAGTCCATCACAATCTTGGGTCTATTGTTACCCCTGCAGTGATCAGTCTACTCAATACCAAACATTTGGACAGTTCGGGGGAGTTACATTTTTAGTCACGTTATTGCTATATTTGCACATGTTTCAAATCAACGTGTAATGAGAATTCCGCACGTTAAATTTGAAGTAGGACCAAAGATAGCAATAAAGTAACTAAAAATATAAGCCCCCCGGGATAATGAATTCAAAATGTAAACAGTAAAGAAATTCACAGTAATGGTTCTACTCCAGCCTGCCAAGTCGATCAGTAGAAAATTACCAACACATACTTGGAATTTATGTTTATTTATAATTAGATGACACGCAATTTTAGGGAGAAAAGTCATGCAAACTCCTAACTTACAAGTTCCCACGACAACACTGTATGTATTGTACACACTGAACGAACCCTTCTCCTTCAAGTTGAAAAAAATAACCGTCTCCCATGTGAGTGACCCCTTAAAAATCTGACGCCCTCGTGAACTTCTCGTCTGGTTTTTATGTGCATGGTTGCATGATCAACAAAACTGAGAGAGTCAGTTGCATTTAATGGTCAGAGAAAACCCAGGTTTCTATCCAGGTATAAGCGCCAAAATTATTACAATAGCTGATTCGCTGTTTTATGAATATAACAACAGCTTTTATACGATAACTGAAATTCCATGACAAGTCTAGCTGAATTACTACTGTTTCCAGAAACTGAGAGACAGGCTTTCAGTCATAGAGTACAGAAACAAATCATTTCCTGCTTAAAAGGGTTTTAAGAACTAAGCATACTGAAAGAAGGATCAAAGCCGTTTAATGCACGATAAAAATTACACCAGCGGACTAAAATTTGATTGTAGACCCGGCCGACACGTGAGCTGACTGGCTGAGCATTGTGGCAGCCGATGAAGATGTTTGCGTGTTGTGCTTGCCATTGAACTTGATTGCGGCATTCAACAATTGATCATGACATTTCATTAAGCTCATTTTGTAGTTTACGAATATCTTTCAATGTTGTTTCTTTTAATAAATTTGATGCCGAGCTTCGGCTTTTGTGGCGACCATCTACAATTCAACATATTTACCAGGAGGGATGACGAATAGGTGAGATTCGCAGAGATCTGTGTTTGAAAATTCGAGAATGACACAGTTTCCACATATTGAAATGTTTAGTCCAAATTTTTAAAGTTTGTCGTTTGTAATCCGTATTAATCTTCTCCATCTTTAACCATCCTTGTGTCTTTATGATTTATTATTATCTCTTTGGTATTTTTCTACCTTAGTAAATTACTATTTTTGATTTTCCTTGAATTTAAAGGTAATTTTGTTAGCGGACAAAATAGCTCAAAATATCGTGACCAAATTCCTTTCAACAGTTTAAGAATCCAAGACAGCACGAAATACACAAACACAAGACTTCGTGACTCCTCGTAAAAGATTCCGAGATCGCATCAAAAGTTTCCGAGACCCACGATTTCTTAGGTATCTGATTCTCCACCCCTACTAGGCCCTTAGTGTTGTGTGTCCCTTTTGTCCTGAATCACTCTCTTCTCGTGTGTTAAGTTTTAACTTCCTCGGCAAACTCATGAAGATTTTACTCTCTTTTCTCTCTCTTTTCACCTACGCTTCAGTTGTTCCCGGATGTTAAAGATTGCTAGAAATTTAAGGCGGCAGTGTACGCTCGATATATCGCCTGTTTCGATATTTGCACGGTTGCCTGGCGAGCGCAGCAAGCACTTGTTGTGTGCTAAAATTACTAACAGCGTTATACCGCGTCATCGTAAAAGGAACAAAAAAGGAAAAGGAGGTGCCGCTTCTTAGAAACTAGGTTGACACGTGGAGATTTCTGATTTTTTTCGACTGACTTTCAACATTATTTTTGCTAATGCACCCAAGATTTCCTTTACAAGTTTGTCCGAACTGTCCTTGTAGTTTCCTAATTTGGTAAAATTAGTTTCATGCAACACTAGAAAATTTTAATTACATTTGAACAATCGATGGAATTTTTGACTTATGCATATCACAAGTCCAGTAACGTAATACGACTCAGACAGCTCACTATAGCTTACAGGAGCTGACAGGAAATAAGCTATTAACGACAGCCAGCTGGCAATTCATGAAATCACATAAGAAAATTTCCTTCTTAACGACTGGGATAAGCTTATATAGTAACATAATATAACAGAAACTAAAGCCAACCCATCTGTGTGTCACTCACAAATCCAAGTGGCATCAAAGTGAAACACGTTTCGTATTGACCAGTCAAGCAAATGCTCTAGTAATGGAATGTAGCTAGAAGAATCTGGCTATAGTATATTTCCACCTAAAGGAAATACAGGTCAGGACTTAAGCTTAATTTTTCAAGCTGGTGATGAACGATTGCTTGATAACCACTCATCATAATTATATCCCGGCGCGTATCACGTGTTGGGTTTTTAGTCTGCAAGTCACAACACACCCTTATCGTACCTTAATTATTTGTCTGAGTCCTTCTAAACACGAGACTGAAAAGCAACTGAAAACATTTCAACAGACAAGTTGTGACTATGAGCCAAACTGTGTTAATGATTTGATTGTTAACGACAAATCCTTGAAAGCAAACTGTCGCTGTAACACGAGGGGTGGTGGACTATTTTGAGTTTTTTCATAACGCGCGGAATAATTTTGTCAGTATAAGTTACTCATATATCCGAAAACTCCAAGTAAGTGGTGTATTTAAGCATGTATTTAAGCGCTTGGGAGTTTTTCGGCTCGTTAAAACACGTTAGAAACGAATTCATTGCGGATCAACTGACAACGGACTCCAATTTTACCAATGAACGACGTGAAGCGACGCAACACGATACAAGCCGTCTTCCGCCAAAAGATCAAAAATTAGATATAGTACGGCGGGTACTCTTTATATAAAATGTACAGCGAAACTATACTTACCCTACCTATCACCTTTATCCTCAGTATATGAACTGTAGCAGTGGAAAATCACAAATCAAAAGCTCGGGAGCTTTTAGACAGAGTCCTGAAGTAATTTTACGCTTCCAAGTAAATTTGAGCGCGATCTTCGTTTAGCTCCAAATTATAATGAAAGTGGTCAGCGGTGTTGTCAGTTTTAGGAACTACAATCGACAACCCTCTTTACTAGTTTAATTGCTTAATTGCTGAAAAGGCATTAATAGTATAAGATAGAGAATCTTACGTAACCACTACCAAGAAAGACAAATAGGAGTAAATACTGATCTGTGCATATAGAATTTTATCGACACCTCACTGTGCGTGTTCGACCGGTGCATTGAGCGAAGAGTGAAATGACACCACAAATAATAATAATAATTTGAGTCTTTTCCGCGTAGTATTTTATATCTTTGCTAATTAAAAAAAGCATTCAGTTTTTTGGATGCGCCCTGTAGCAACACCCAAAGAGCTGAAGACTGTAGAGCGCGCTTGTTGCTCGAGAAAAATTGGACGGAAGTCTTGAACCCTCCTATGGTGTAGTGTATTGAAAAATCTTTTACGAGTTCCTGAGTATGAGTACCGAACCTAACCTTTGGACTTCAAATCTCTACCTAATTGTTCGTTTTTCAAGGCAACTTAATATTAAGTACAGATCGTTCCAGAAACTCGTCAGGGAGTTTCTGATGGTGCCTATGTTACTTGTAACTTTCAGTTCTGCTGGTTAAGCCGGAAAAATCTAGAAAAACAGCAGGATAGAAAATGTGTCACTTACATGAGACCCTTCATGTGTGTAGGGACAATGCTGCAGTGAGCTACCTAATAATCTAGCAGATGCTCCCTGACCTGATACATAGTCTTTCCTTGACAATCGAAATTTAAACATTTCCCATCATTCCACAAACAGTGAAGTTCTGTGCCAAAATACATTTCTTTTTAAAAGGTATGAAGGTACAAGCTTTGTTCCTTCCCAAAAGTGGAATTGCTTGGAACTGTGACCGGTTCTGACTCAAAGTTTTAGAAACTATTGACTTATATTTAGCTAGTGGATCACGTGCATATTACTTAATGCTCGCCATATATGGCTATCCTAACCAAGGATCGGTTGAAATATAACAGCAGAGTTCAGTTGCACTGAATTTGCAGCACAAGGGACCGGAGACAAGTGATCCTTTCTTTCTACTGAGCTGAAATAATATGTTGGCATGTCTATCGTTAATTTACCGCTAATTATATCAATGATGATGCCACTTGATTAAATCCAATATTTTCTTTTCAAGTTGTTGAGAGGTATATATCTTGTAACTTCAGGCCGTTAATTACCATGGTCAGTGAATGTCCCTCTGGACTCTCAGTATAGTCAAAGTGTAGCGAGGCCAGGGCAAAGAAATAATTACACGCATCTTCATTTTTTTATGATACTGTAGAGAGAACTTATGCCATTTTACTAATGGTGCGTTTACCAAGCTGATTCAGTAATGAGATATAATCTGGAAAGGGTGGATTCTCAAGGCAACGTATCAATTATAAGCCAGATTGTGATACCTAAGGCTGACCCGGGGGGGGGGGGGGGTACACCCACACGCATAGGCAAGTTTGCCGGGTTGCGATCAATTATCTTGTTTTGTCATATAGTCTGCACAAATCTTTAGGGGAATTCCTTTGTGAAAACAATTTCTTGAAGCTCTAATCGACCAGGCTGTATTCAACGTAGTAATAGCCTTTAGCACTGCTAAGAAGCGCGACGCGTGACCTGAAGAAACCAAAGAGGAGAAAAGGTGTAGTGTATCAGCTTAAGATTGCATGCAATCTTTACTGTGCAGTTTCTACAAGTCGGTAAGAAACTGATGAATGATCACATTTAGTCCCCTGAAATGACAACAAGTACGCGCTCATTGACTTTCAACCTTAATTGCTTCTGTTTGGACATTTTAGGACACTTCTTTGCAACGAAATCTTCTAGACCTGCAAAATCATAACCTGTGCAATCGCTTTTGTGTTTTCCCACTTGAATATCTGGTCTTGTCTTCATTTTGCACGCAGTTTTGCGACCGCCTCAAGTTTCTCAATAGAGAATTATAATTGCATGTTGTTATCGCCCCATTCCTGCCTTTCCTACTTTGTTGTGTTTCAATTCATATTTATTAAAAGAATCATCCTTATCAGATTACTAACCCTTTACCAACACATCGTCGTGTGCATGTGTCGATTGGATAAACCTCTAGTAGCGGAACACAAAGCCCACGTGAGTGTCTTGCCGGTAAAACTTAGAAATGTTTCCACACGGAGCTTAATTTTAAGGAAAAGATGGGGTACTTTCGTAAATTTCAAGCAGCAAACTTCAGTCAGGAAGAAGACTTCTGAATGCAGTCTTGATGACCTGCACTGTATATATCTATTTAAAAACAACCCGACGCAGCCAAAAAGACATGTGTTTGCCATGGCAATAGTCCAATGTTTTGATAATGTCAATCCCATAAATTAATCAAGATATGTCACATAAAAAATTAACCCTTATGTCCTTGAGGCAAAACACTCACTACTGTTCGTATACAGAAGCTGTATTTTCGTGTTGATAATTTAAGATAATCAAAAACGCATCGTTTATGAGTGCTAAAACGCCGCCGACACTTTTTTTTGACCCCTGATGTATAAACATACCACTCCTGGTTCCATTTTATAAAGATGTTGAGTCTGTAAAGATCATAAATTTGGTATGTCGCTTTGCATGTTGGCAGAATTACAAATCCATACTGTTTCTCTATGGCGGAGAGAATTTCGGTTTAAAGACAGGAAATCCATATGATTTAGTTAAACAAACCACAAAACTGATAACAATACAACATGAAAATATTATTGTCTAAGTCTGCCCAGTGTGAAGTTATCGCAGACCCTTTCATGTAGTCTGAGACATGCTAAGAACTGTGAATAAATGTTTTGACCGCCAATATTTTTTTTTTTCTGCTAAGACTGGCATTAGTCCGCGGGCATTAATCCAAAATCTTTGAATTGGATCGAGTAACATCCCCAGAGACAAGACAACAAACTTTGCACTCACAGTTGGACTTTCAACTCAACTTACGTTTCATTTCTTTTAAGAGCTTATAGATCCTTATAAATCAAAATCGTTCGTGGTTTTTTTGTGGTGCCGAAAGTTAAGAATACCACTTGCAAGATTTGTTCGACAAATAAGAAGAAAATCCTTTTGGAGCCCTGTTTAATTTTTTTCCCTCTTCGGCGACAAAAAAGGCACGAAAGATCGACTTGGTGGTCTGTCGAAGCTGCGATTCCCGAAGTATTCCGCGATATCCCGTTTGGCTGCTCACTATTAGCTGTTGAATGAATGAATGAACTTCACGCAGAATTCAAAGTAATTGATAGTGAGAAACAATATAATCTACAACTAATCAAAAACTTCGGATCACATTTTACACACAAAACCTACAATTAGATGCAATATTTTTTTATAGAACTAATCTAATTTAGCAGCTGAGTTAAAATCAGCAGATCATATGAGGTACTAGCCTTATCAATATCATTGTTTCAGGTCTATAATGGAACTCCATATTTTAAAGTTATATTTATCGGAAATAGCAGACATTTCTAAATATTTATTCCAACCTTGAAATATTTTTCCCAACCGTATATGCCCTGAAGGGTGTCTCGCAAATTTAACTCAAACAATTGTCATCTGCGATAACTTTGTTAGCGATGCTGTAAGCTCTGCTAGATTACTAAAACGTGGAATGAGTTTTCCATACAAGTAATATGCTGGTGGTATACTGAGTGACTCTTGGTGACTGATTTAATTTACTGCTTGAAAGTAAAAGTTTCCATGGAAACCAATGTTTTCATAGAAACCAATGTTTCCAAGTTTTGGTTCTAGGCACGTTACATTTGAAAATATCTCTTTAGATACGATTGAATGCAAACCACAAGAGCAAATGTGATTTGTATGCGTTAAAGTTTGATCGTGTGGCTGGTTTTAATTATAGGCACCCTTAAGTTGTTAGCTTGGTAAGGCTCTGTATTCAAGCTGTCAACACGCGACACAGACAAGGTCATCCTAGCAGGGCTGTAACCAGAAAACAAAATATATGACTGCGGCAATAATCATGGTTTGCTTCTTTTTCTAGGCATAAAGGTGTTTGTGATGGCGAAAACTTTAACAAAAAATACGAAAAACAATGATTGAAACAAGTAACTCGGTTTGCGTGTTACAATGTAGCTGCGGCCCTGCCTAGGAATGTGATTGTCTGTAGCAGCGTTTTCCTGAACTGATCGGAAAAAGGAACATTACCTCGTCACTTACAAACCAGGCTATCTTAGCTTCAGCGTTTTAATATTGTCCCTTTCTATGATCTTACTGTACATTGTAGAGTTTTGTTGCAGCGAGAGTATTTTGTAATTAATGTTATCCTAATTTTAAACATAGATCTATGTTTATTTGTAATTAATTTTAGCTATTGTATTTTTGTGTCGGTGTTCATCACAAAGCTTAATAATATCTTAATAACATCTTTCATCGATATATTTAGCATGTAGGAGGGTTTTTGGACCGGTTACAAAATACTGAAGTTTGAATATCACTCACGTTAGTATAAACAGCGCTTAAGGGTCGTATTCTTTTACACTCTGTCCTCGTCTGACCTCGTCGGAGCTCAACCGGAAAAACGAACCCTCTAGGAGGATTACAAGCACTTCAGCTACCAAGTGCGTAAGAGAAGTGTCCAAAATGTAAATAATTTATAAATAGAACGTCTCTCATTAGGATGTCACGATGCTAGGCGTCATGCTTCAAAAAAGAAATCAAGTAAATTGTTTTATAAGTTCTGATCTGCCGCGTGCTAGCTAGAGTTATCAATCACATGTACCCATGCGTAACATTTGTATTATGGGAAGCACTCACTGGGGGGGGGGGGGTAATATGTAGGCGTGGTAATAAAAATTGAATATGTTTTTTTACACGAAGATGAAAATGTTACGAAACGTCTGTGTTTAAATGAACTGTTTAAGAACTCTGACCTATTTGATCTTAGGGTTTTTTACCTTGCGGCATACGTTGATTGAACACCGATATTTTATAATGTTTGTCCGATGAAATCGATGAAATATCTAGAAGCCGACGCTGCCTTGACCTTCAAGGCATTAAGCAAGACAGCCACTGACAAATATCAATGTACAACGCCATAGTGGCCTTGTATTACAGCGTTTATATCACTATAAAAGGCGTCTGTTTTGCAATAAGTAAATCAGATAAGTCAAGCTATTTTCTCATGACCATAAAAAGATTGCTTATCAGTTTAAAAAGGCCTGTTCGCCAATACAACATCTGTGTCTATTTATAAACTAAAAATTACTGTAAAGAGGTGACCCGCAGAAGTACACAGAACAATCTCGTATTTCTCGTCTGTAATGAAAAAGGAAGGCTGAATCCTGATAGATCTGCCAAAAGAACTGTGCTGCAATCGTTTCATAGATTTCCAGAATTACAATTTAAACCTGCACGAGGACAAAACTGTATACATGTACATGTTTCTTAAGCAAACGATGACTCCAGAGAATGGCATTCTATGAACGCTCGTGACAAGCATGTTGCTCTGTAAAAGTCAAGCCAGCTAACCCAGCCAGTTTTTCTATATATACGATTCCATTTTTTCCCCAGCAAATTCAAGATGAGGTTATAATTCAGACCAACTCTTTTCCTGTGACAACACTTTGTAGCTAGCGTCGGAGGAACGAGAAAAGGATGTCAATTTGTCAGAATGCACGTCGGAATAAAATAATAACGAAGCTTTCGGTCTGTTAATGATTCGATAAGATGCTTGAAATGTTCGTTAAACGTAAGTTTAAATTTTGCAGAAGAATACCAAAACCGTGAGAGCTTAAATGACTGAGAGAGCGTGTTGTTACAGATAACCTGGCTTTCGGCCTCAGGAAACTGGAGCCACAGAATTCGTGAGTGGTTCTTACAGGTTCTTTTCGAAAAAGGCCGTTAAGAACAAATCTTTGCACCACTTGCCTTAAACCGTTTTAACAATAAAAGTTACAAATTTCGCTTTCATGCATCTTTACCTGAATTCTTTAGTCCTCCTCTTCAACGCTTAATTGCTCGCAAGTCTTCTTGCAGTCAACCTGTTGTTGGTTTCTAGAATGAACTATTGTACCCACAAGGCTCTGTATTCAATACAATAGGTGAACTGATACAGTCTGCTGGCATGGTGCCCTGTGTCGACACCTCTACAGGAGGATGAAGTCTTAATATTACTGATGACTAAAAAAAATGGCAAATGGCTCTTTCGTTAACCCCAGAACGAAACGCAGACCAAAAATCATTGTGAAACCTTTGCTTTAATTTAATAATAATACGATGTTTATGTGATTTCAACGGTCCCATATAATTTAAGCTCGTATTACCTCAGCATGGTGTGAGCAATGAACTTCAACTTGGCAGTGACATGGGTTCTCGTTAAGAAGGCTCCAACGCAGAATGAAAATAGAGATTTCGTTGTTACTTGTTTACCTCACTGGCAAGGTCTGAGAGAATGAGGTATTTTCTATCAATTTCTGATAAGGGACAGGGCACAAAGAAACTCCTTAAGATTTCTCGAGTACCCATGATAATTTTGACGGGACAGTTGACGGGAAGGTTGGAGTCACGCGACAAGCTATGATGGACTCATGACCACCTCAACACTCAAGTGTGTAACAGAAAAAACGGTATAGAACTGCGTTCTATTGGAACAGTGACAAGCTTTCTTGAACTACATACTCTTACCCGAATTGACATTCTTAGAGATTATGCCTGTACAGTTTAACGTAGAGAAGAAAATTCTGTCAACAATTGGCAGTGAACACCATGCGTGTGATTGCGTAATAGGTAGCTTATTTTCAACCGAGGACCTACTAACAATTTTCAACACAACACTGAACTCCACTCTCCTTGGGTTTACAAACGATAGTCAATATGTCGATGGAAAATCAACTGAGCCGAAGGTACACGATTCTTTTGTGTATTTACCGCTCAATTATGTTAATCGGGGGGATTCTAATCTCTCGTGCCCCGGCAATGGTAGTATCTTATGACTGGAGCTTTTGACCTAAAAAATTCTTAGAAAACATCATCACGTTCTTCGCTTAAGCGGATTTATTTACATAGCCACCAAGTTTCAAGGACCTTGTAGCCCCGGTATTTTTTTCTAATTTGATTACACATTATAACAAAAGCCTTACCACTTGTTTGTGATCTGTAAACGTTGATACATAGCAACTAACCTTAATAAGAAAAGACAGCTAAGACGGCTTAGGAACAATATTTCTCGCCACAGCACCTACTGGGAGACTCTACCAGTCATTTCGTTAATAACACGATGAAATCTACGTATACACCAAATTTATTTGGAGGTCAGTCCGTTGAATACTAGCTTGCGCTATATCGTGAAATAACATAGAACCGATGAAGAATCCTTTTTTTGATACTGTGTGACAGAAAATTAACAACTGTCTGCAACATCTGTGTCTTTGTCGGGAGCTTTTTTCTTAGATATGAGTAACACCAATGAGTATGAGTTTGGCGCCATTTTGATCTGAAACAACGCATGGTGCTCTACACTTAGCCTACTTCACCGACGGAAATTATGCTGTAAATACCAAATATTTTAGCGTCTGCAACGCAGACTAGGTACACTCTGCCAACACTCTGATCTGGAGTTGAGTAAAGTTTGGATACGAAACTACAAGGTATTTTTAATTATCATTATTATTATTACTTATATGTTTACAAGTGTGATCTGGGTTGAAACAAAATATCAAGTTTTTAGTGAAGGTCAGAAATAAGGTGAGGAATTTCAAGAAGTTACACCCAAATAAAAATCTAAGAGACGAGCGTCCGGGTTGGAAGCTCGTCTTTTATCTGAACAGCTCTCGACATTAAAAATATTCCGAGATCTTCTTGCAGGAGATCTTTTGATATACAGCCTTTTTTGTCTGCTGTGGCAATACACGTTACTAGGAAACGAAACCAACTCATCATAAGGTTTCACGTTTGACGTATCATGCCAACCCCGGGAGGCTTCTCTACAAAGTTCTCTACGGGAAGACTCCGCCCCGAGGTCTGACCCCGCCCCGTTTTGAATACCATTTTGGTACCCCTTCCACATACTTTCATAACTGATGACCCGTACTAGGAATAGATTGCCAAAAAAGGCAATCACGCTAGACTGGCATACGAAACGCCAAGTTCTGTAAAAATGTGTGGTTATATTTATCATCGCTGTTTGTGTTATAGTCTTGATCAGGCTACGACGGCCTAGGAACAAGAGTTTATAAGTTAACCATAAGAGAAAAAAAGGATTTTTTTCTTGGATCAGATACTCAAAAAAGTTTAGCCTTTCAAGCTTGACTATCTTTTCCGGTTAAATACTTACCAGGGACTTTCCAAACGACGATTGTTCAAGGAATATCTCAGAAGAAAAGTCACGTATCCACTCCCTCTCTCTCAGAGTAATAACCTTACTTGAGCCCGCGATCCCACCGAAAACAAGGACATAAACAACTTCGTTGTTTATACCCAGACAATACTCCAACAAAGTAGGAGTCCTATTTTTACCGCGATTGCTATATTTTTTTCCCTGACAATACTCTCTTCAGTTTTTCAAGGTACTGGGCTTGGCATACAACCTCGTTCCCAGGGCTTTTCCCTTGAAGGTGGGAGGGAAAACCTTCAAGGGAAAAGCCCTGGGAACGAGGTTGCTTGGCATACGGACGTAAAGATTTTTCGTTAACTTTAAAAAGAAGGAGACGTGGAGAAATTGAACCAACTGCAATAGGACACAGTAACAGAACTCTTCGGATAAGACTGTGACGTCGAATGTCTCGAAGTTTGTCATAATTATACCCGGCCACTCTGTTGAGTGTGGACCGCTTCGTCCGACAGGAGTAAAATTGGCGAAACTCATTTTGCCTTTTATGTCAGAAGGGAACTAAGAACTTTGCAATATAAAAATTGCAATAAAGTGCAATAAAGTGTTTACCTCTTTCTGTCTTTCGTTCTCAAATGTTACATCAAATTATTTTGGAACAGTTTTTATTACGCATGCTCCAAACACAGGGAAACATGTGCGGTGTTTCTATCGAGTTATAGAAATACGAGTAACGTTTCACCCAAACTTTCAAGAGTGTTTCTTTACCTCGATAGGAACGCGGAGAACATGTTTCCTATTTCTTTAAGAAAATACCGCAACGCAAAAAAGAAAATCAAATTGTTCACTTTGATCATGAAAATGTAAATTCTCTTTGCTTGTGCCATCATTACGTCAACAGCTTGTGTTAGTTCTGTGTTTCTATCGAGTAATAAAAACGCGGTTTTAAGCTAATCAGCGCTCTTATTTGCCTTGTGTTTTTTTCTAATGTGTATTAAGCCCCGGCCAAAAGATCGTAACATGTCAAAGCAACATATCACAACATTGTTGGGTGGAACATCTTGCGTGCGTTTGGCCACCATAGCTCACCATGTTGTGCCGTATTGCGACATGCTGGGTGTTGTTGGCTCAAGTTTGAAGATGGTCAAATTTGAGCCAAGAACACCCAACATGTACTGATAATAACAGACTTCGTCAGGAAGATAACTAGAGGTTGCGCACAGGTACACAATTTTGGCAGTTATACATTATCCTTACTTATTTTAGCGAATATTGCCTCTGACAAAAAAGTTACCGAAAATATATTATTCCCTGACATAAAACCTCTTCCTTCCATTCCCGAACCGACGAAACCAACGCGGAATTAGCTGAAGATAAAAAATTTATATTGCGCATGTGCAAATAATCCCTAGTTTGTGGCCATTTGAATCAGACTTAATGACAGGAATCAGATTTAATGCTCTGCTATGCAGCTCTGGTTTTATATTCTGTGAATTAAAATAAAATTGAAAAATTGACCTGCTCCTCTTTAAATCCTCTATTTTGAATCGTTGTTAACCGGTATCTCTTTTGTTAGGAGGCAAGCGTGGCCTAGTGGTTAGGGCGCTGGACTTGTAATCCGGAGGTCCCGGGTTCAAGTCCTGCTCCCTGCCACTGGATGGATTTGTCTTCGGTGGTCCCGAATTCAACTCCTCCACGCTTTGTAAATAGCCAGCTGGTCAGTCTCCTACCAGTTGGGATTCTTAACAAAATTTCTGTTCTATTTGTAATATTTGTTTCCTTTGTTTCAGTGGCATGCCTGTGAACTAGCTGAGCTTAGTGCTTGTATAGCTAAGTGCATGACCACTATAAACATGATTTACATTTACATTTTTTACATTTACATTCTTAGTCCTAAGGGCATTGTTTGTGTTATGTTTGACATATTATAAAGAGCCTTGTAATTTGTGCAGGTCGCCACACATTCAAAAATGTGACACTCTTGCCCTAAATCTTAGACTAAGCAGAGTTCAACACGCTATGGAAGTTTGAAAACCACAGCTTTTTTTGAGCTCACAATACGTGTTAACAATGCTGTGACACTGAACATAATCACTTGCGTTACAATCGATATACTGCACCAATCCGCCAGGAATATCAATCCACGTGATGATGTCATCGCGTGACACAACAGAGGTGGTGTAACGCTGTAAGTCGTCTAAAGTAAAACCAAACTTTGCTCGGTTGAAAACTTCACCGGGACTGGAAAACGAAACAGTCGTTACTTTTTGTCGGCTTCCCACAATCTTCGCCAGGCCCCCACCTATGGAATGGCCCGTGAGGAGAATGGTGCTCCCTGCCGTTCGATTTATTTTCTCAATGTATGACTCGAGTGTGGAGAAAGCAAAGTCCTCGCGATTATGGTGCAGCAGTCTTTCAAGAAATGATGACGCAGTTATGTAAGACGTCACGAAGTTCAATGGAAAAGTCTGCTTCGGTAGAGCCACAGAAGTCACTTGATAACTGATAATTTCACTCCAAAGTTTCAAGTATTCAAACCACTCGCGCGAAGATGTGGTTCCTCGTATGCTAATGATGTGGACTTGTGTGGTGCTCTCGAGCAGATGATAAAACCTGGGATTTTCCTCTGATATGTAGGTAACATTCCACTTGCCACTTCTATCATGGAAATAGCCATTGATTGATTGGGAAAGATCTCGTTTGTTCCAGTTTTCCTGGTAGGCGATATACGAGAGATACGCCATATCTGCGATGTTTAAACGCAAAGGAGCCCCGTAGGTGTTGCCACAGATTGGGTACTTAGGCAAATTTTCAGTGATAGAGAACTCGCTTCTTGCCTGCGTGTGATTGAAAGGTGGGAGATTGCAATTTTTATCGCAATGTGCTTGAGACGTCCCCATCAAAATTATCACAGCAAGGTAGGCAGCGATGAACATCAAGGCAAAGCGTTTCTTTATCACAAAGTATTCCCCATTAGGTCTTCTGCACCCTCGAAAGACGACGTATAAAATGAGACAGGCAGTAAGAAACGGGTAGAAAAACGCGAAACAAACCGCCCCGGTTGACGCCCCGACCAGTGTGAACGACAAGGGCGAGAGGATTGAAAACATAGCAAACAGAAAAATCATCGGGAGTAGGACTACGACATAAGCTTCATGGCTTTCTTCTTTGTAGCAGAACACTATCAGACCAACTGAGCCTATCACTGCCACTATTAACGCTGCAAACCAACAGACTATCAGACAACTACTGAGAAAAGTCATAACACCTAAGCTCTTATCTGCGCAAGCAGCGTGGATGCTAGAGCCCAATAATATAGCAAGAAAAATCCCCACTTTGACTGCTCTGAACTTGAGAGATCTCTTGACAACAGCGACTTTGATGATTTCCCAGAACAACGAGAACACGAAGCATACTAAGAAGATTGTGCAGCAGAGAAGTACTAACATACAACAAGCGTAGAAATTCTGATTATCCATGGACTCTCCCAGAGGTGAAATCATCTCGAAAGCCATCTCCAGTGCGCAGTTTATGGCGAAGCTGAAAGCTGTCACAAAGAACGACACCAGAGAAATCACTATGGTCACGTGAGATATTGGATAAAGGGTTGAAAAGATACCTCGGAGGATCCTCCATTGCAAAGCCTTACGGCGTGGAAATATCTGAAAGAAACAAGGGAAAAATAGAATTTTAATTTCTTAATTCGCCCAATTTAGTTGTTTCAGCCTTGACGTCCACACTACACCCCAATAAAACCAAACCCCTGCAAATCTCAGAGGAATACGCCTTGCGATAATACCTACCCACCCTTACTACGCTGCGCCACCCCTTCCCCCCACAATTGCATGTCGTGGAAATATTTGTTTGATGATAAGCTTTTTTGTGGGGAGGGGATTTTGTAACAGTGGGGTAGAAACGATTTTGATCCTCACATTTGCGTCGGCTAATTTTCCGGAATTCAAATCTTTGGGAGACCGTCAGGCTCACTTTGATTTAGTTTCTTCAGAGTATAAGCTTTGTACTATAGACCTTCACAGGATATTGCATGGAAGAAGGATACAAGGACTTAAAATTCTTCTGAATTTGAGCACAACCAAAACAAAAATAATCCCTCTCATTTACGTAAGTCGACCAAAGTAAATTAATTCTAGGCGAAAGTGTTAAATATACGTAAGCCCCTAGTAAATTTTACGGTTCACTATAAGAAGCTCTTAATTACGTCTTGGCCGAGATGAAGCAAAGTACACATGTTTGGGAATGCATTGATGTTGATAGAAAATTCAACGCTTTTCCTTTCAGGCTGGCCACGTTGACGCCACAAGGAAACAAAAAAATAAATACAACAATCTCACACGAATTCACTCGACTTTATTCCTAGGGTGTCTCTGGGGTGTCTCGTCTTCCGGTTAGGGAGCGATAAGGAGACCCTGGAAACAGAGGTTGACAGAGAAATTGAACTCAATAATATTCATTGGACTGCGAGAATTCTTCAGTTTTGCTCCGTGGGGAACAATGCAAAGTAAATTCAACATAAGTGGGCAGAGGCGCGAGCCGCAAGTAGCGCGGGCGTCTCTTTAGGAAGACGAGCAAAAAAGGACTAGCTGAGACTGCAATGCTATGTCCGTTTAAAATGGGTTGACAGATGACAATGATTCAGACTTCAAAATGAGTTTCCTTTTTTCCTTTGTAAAACAATCAATCCAGGATACTTTGTCTTCGCGTGCGGAGGAACAACTCTAAAAAAGGAAATTATCTCATAATGGCGGAACAATGCCAGCGATATTTTTTTTTGTTTATCAAACTAAACCTCAAACACGGTCACGTACTATAAAGAAAAAGTCGAAAAAATTGAAAGAAGCTCACAGAGCTATCAAAAGACTACTTTATAACTGAGTTATAATTAATTTTCTTGTGTATTTAAGTTTGGTTTTCCGTACAATGAACTAGAGAAAAACGAGGATAACAATATTCGCTCTCTTTCAACTCATTTGAAATATATGCCTTTGTTATTATATCCCGTGACCCCGCCAGCAGATGAAGGGTTTAATTAGATGATCAAAGCAGCGATTGGCCTGGACGCTTCTGTGAAGCCACGAAAAGAAAATACACTGACGCATTTGAAAAGTTATAGGGAGAGAAATATCTGTGAAGAATAATGGCTATTGAAACTTCGGGAGGTGTCGAAATCTCATCTAAAAATATCGCAATAGTTTACTCAAAATAAAAATACCAAACGCGTAATTCAAGAGACTGTCCGATATTCGTAAACCGATAGTCTTTCGCACTCGCAGGCTGGAAACCAAATTCAGGCTTGAAAATTGGTAAAAGTGACGGCATTTAGCAAGCCAAAACTCCGATGTAAACTCACTAGTACGAACTCATCCTCCAGAAACGCCCCCAAAAATAACAATTCGCTTCATCTATTTGACTGATCTCCGATCTAGACGGTGAAGAGGAAGCAATGATTAGCTCGGAAGCGAAACAAAATACTAAGTGGGCTGTTAGTGACGTGCTTTCAAAGCTAACTGCTTTGTTTCTTTCTTGATAAGTAACATCATACCTGAACTGTGCTTCTCGATCGAGGGCTGACAAACAATGGCGTATTTTCCTCTTCTTCCGTTAACACAAGAATATCTTCGATGTGTCCTTGGGCCATTTCACCTCTTTTCCTCCTTCCTCGTTTAACGCTATTATCATTTCATTTTGTTATTTCTGATTGTAAAGCGAGCAAACATCACCATCATCCATGAACACTGATGGCGCTGTGTGCAAGTCAAATCGTGTTATGACACACGCATGCTAAATATTGCAAAACTTCCGGTATAACAAAGTCTGGCGTGACATCTGCAGCCAGTTTGAAGGAGTGACATAGACATTGCGTGATCAACTAGGAAGCTGCGCAGATCTGCTTAGAGATAGCAAATTTCAAGAAGCTTTCTTTTGTGACTTATTTACTTGCGCGTCTTCCTAATACTATTCGCACCCTCGCGGACCCTCACCCGACAAACATGCACTGCATGATCGAGAGTCCGGGTCCATTACGCACTGACGGATTCAAAGACCGTGGCTTCTTGCCAGAGTCATCTTCATCGTCTGTGCTTTTTTACTGTTTCATTGCTGCTAAAGAAGAGCTAAGTGTATTCAAATAAACAAATGAAAGAACATATATTTGAACTGCGTAGAAAGATATGAAGACATTACTGTCATACCTCCCAAACCTAAAAACGTTTTCCCATTTGAGGAGAATGTGTCACGTGTCGTGGGATAAAACTCATTAAATTCCTGGTTCAAACAAAACTAGGGAAACAACAACTTTAACTTTCGACTCGCACGTGATCAGGTCGTGCTCTCTGAAACCGCAGCAAACTGTGTGCGCCAGCCGCCGGTGATATGTACTTACAAAACATCAGATTTCTCCTAGACACTTACAAGACATCAGATTCTTAAATATGAAGTCTTACCACAGCCGATCTAGTTATATTTTCCTTTGCATGACGATAATATTGTATCCAGTATTTAGTTTAGAAACAATGACATTGTAATACAGCATATTTTATTTTATTTTGTCTATTTAATTTTATTTTTTTCTTTCTATCACTTATTTTCTCGAAGATATTAGCTCTGCAGCCACTCTTTAAATTTCGAGGATAATGAAGTATAAGTATGTATGTATGTAAATTCTATTTCTTTGCGGTGAATGGATTTCAAAAAGCGCTCAACTCTTAGAGGGGCATTCATTCATTCATTCAGGAGTTCAGGAGTGATTCATCGTTTTATTGCTACAGACCTGTTTCGTATGGTCAACAAGTGACCACACTCATCAGGCAACAAACGATGAATCACTCTTGAAGTCCTGAAAAATGATTAAAAATCATAAATAGAGTTTTCATATTTGACACTGAATTCTTTTCAGGCTTTAATTCCACAACAGTTTAAGTTATATATGTGCGTAACTGCGATGATAATTATCTCAATTATGGATTTTCACACGGTGCTAATATTTTTCTATCGCTATTTTCAGGAGCCCAGCTATTTTCCAAATTTTATAATACTGAATGCATGTACATTTCATCTCTCGATATCTCGTGCCAGGATTCTTCCGGATTTAGATTAGAAGCACTCTCAGGCTACTGGGGTCTAGTCGCGTTTGACGTCACGGATTTTACCGTGTGTGTGCATCTATTTTTTGATAGACTTTTTGCCGACGGTAGCTTACATTTGTTCTGCGTCTAGCTTTAACAGCAATAGGCTTTCATAATTTGGCAGAGTGGTGCTTGCTATTGTATTGAACTGCAGGATCACCGCACAAAACACAAGTTTCACGAGCTAGATATCAAAGCTGAAGAGATGGCCTCTGATCAAGACCTGTTGTTCAAAAAGCTTCTCATGTCGATTTCAGACCAACTCACTACCGAAGACCTCGACAAAATGAAGTTTGGCCTTGAGTTCCCTCAGGGAACATTAGAAGATGTGCAAAAACCGCATGAACTCTTTCGTCGAATGATGAACGCTAAGATGTTGTGTGCGGAAAATCGAAGTGTTTTGGCGTCCCTGTTGCAGTTTGCTGGTCGATTCGATTTGAGTGATATGTTGTTGCAGCATAACGTGTCCCAGTTTAAGCCAACTGAAGGTGAGTTTATTAGAGTTTATCGCTGAAGGTTTAGTGTACTTGATGCTTGAGTTAGAGAGTCGCATATAATAGCTAACCCAGAAGATCGTATTAAACTTTCTTTTATCCTTCGTTAATTATTGCACATCTCGCCATTCTCGGAACCGTGAAAACACATGCACGGTTATTCTGTCACAAGTTTAAGCTGACACTAACTGGCGGTGCGTTCCTAAGTAACGAAGTCATGCGAAGGTAGAGCCTAACAAATTTACTCCTAATCTTGTAGGGAAGAAAGTTGTTTATTATCACCAAGAAAGCTTACTACAACAGCGGAAGTCGATAATGGGATCTCATGCGTGACCATATTGCAAATTACTTCTAGACGTTTTTTAAATGTATCTTTTTTTGTTCATTGCATTATTGAGATTTCCCTGGTGGCCAAAGTTTTTTCTTATGAACAAAGCAGAGAAATTGGAATTTTACCGGTAAATGTTAAATTGATGGGAGAGTCCCTATTCGTCATGGATGTTCATTAGTCACGTGCTCAGACGTGAGTCGAATGTTCCTATTGTTTTTTTGCGTTTGTTTCAAGTCACGCTATTGTTTAAAAAAAACTGACAACTGTGGTAATAGTATGACATATTGCGAGTTTTTCAGCTTGGCATAATGTAGTTTATCGGAAAAATCCTTTCATTTAGTTTGAGAGTTTTGAGCTTAATTCTCTCTTTGAATAAATTGCATTTCTCGCTTGAGTAATTGTCGAATTCCTTGCGTGTCTTTCAGAGATGATGACGTCACAGGCCACGCTACTCGAGCGGAAAATTTATCTTGTTTTCGTAAAGTATGACAGTCCTAATAAATAGTTGTCTCAATCGCATATTTACTTCCAATAAAGTTTGGAAGGCATTTTAGTGCTTTTAGAACGTGTCATTTAGAAGCTGTGCAACCTCGTTCCCAGGGCTTTTCCCTTGAAGGTGGGAGGGGCGGGAAAAGGGCGGGAAAAATTCAAGTCGACTTAACACAGACAGTTTCTCCGCCATCTTGATTTTGCCACTTTTGAATATGCAAACTTCGCTAATTTATTACACCCAGGGACACGTGACCAGCCGATGCCAGGGCCTTTTCCCGCCCCTCCCACCTTCAAGAGAAAAGCCCTGGGAACGAGGTTGGAAGCTGTGATCTTTGAATTACGCTGAACCAGTCTATCTCTCTCCCCTCACATTTGTCTACAAAGCAATTATCCTGGTCACCTGAACTTTACCAGAATCAATAAAACAACACTTTTTTTAAAGCCCGAATTTAGTCTACAATATTAAGAAGCAGGTTAGTTTTAAAAATCTCGATGTTTTTGTCATGCCAGGAGAAAAATCAAATCTCAAAAATTGCATGACAATATGAGCGATTTTTCGGTCATTGGCTTCTCGCAGTCCAGGCCCTGTCAAAATCTGGCCCGATTCAAAATGGCGGCCAATGATGTCTCTCAACAAAAATATCAAAGTAGGGAGGAGGCTGGAGGATCGACAGGGACCACGAAGCGTAACAAATTCAAAGAAAGTCTGCCATAGAATTCCGCTTGCGGCTACGTTCTTAGGCTTCTCCGCGCGTTCCACTCCACGAACGTTCGTGGGGAGGAACACGTGACAAGGCTAAGGCTAACTCAAAGAGGAAATTGGACTGCACTGCCATATGCATACGAATTTCATATTATGATGTCTCTTGATTAGACGAAATCACCCTTGTAAAAGTCTTAAATTCTTTCCTTTTTTTCCTCTTCACCTTGAATTTTAGAAAGAAGTACGTTTGATGTTCGGCAATGTTATGCCGGAGATCTCCCTTGCAGGCCTCCTCATTTTCACGGCAGGAGCCAAACGTTAGATGAAATTGTTGAGGTGCTCTGTAAAAACAATGGCCAACGCCTCGTCGTTATAACTGGCCCACCAGGCTATGGAAAATCCTGTTTAGCGCAAACAGTTGGACATACGATGCTTGAAAAACAATTCAAGGTTATCTTTCTGTGCTTGCGGGAGATCAAGTCTGTGGATAAGATGTCTACGAAGATTCTACTTGCCTTGAACGTGTGCCAGGGACTGGCTAACAAACAGTGTGACCTGGCTAAGTCGCATTTAAGGTCACTAACCACGAAGACTATTTTGATTCTTGACAATGCTGAGGACCTTCTTATTCAGGAAGACACGAGACACGATTTCAACAATTTTGTCGACCACGTCTCCAAGTTTGCGCAGAGTGTGAAATGCGTCATCGCTTCAAGGGTGTGGTGCTCAGCCTCCTCGCGCTACCCGGTTAAACTGCTCGCCTTAGAAAACGACGCTGCAGCGAAACTGCTCCAAGCTAAAGTCCAAGAAGGCACCATGATAACATTAGAAGACCATGAAGCCACGACTATTGCAAATCTTTGCTTCAATGTCCCTCTCATTTTGAATGCTGCGGCCGCCTACTTAGAATTTGTTAGTCCGCAGAAGTTGATTGAAATTTTGGAGGAATCTTCTGCTCCAATAAACTTAGCTGATATGGACGATTTGTCGCCGGAATTCAAAATGAAGCGCTTTCTCATAGGCTGTTTGCAACAACTCGGGCAAGAACACGAAGAAGCCCTGATCTGCTTAGCTGTGTTCCCAGCGGCGTTTGATTATGAACAGGCGGGGCGCGTGTATGATTCACCCAGACTCGACGTCACTTTAATGCAACTTGTGAAGAGGTCTCTTGTTCACTGTGATATGAAGTCGAAGCAGTATTTTGTTCACCGGGTGATTCAACTTTGTTGCAAGGAAAAGGCCGAGAACGACGAGCGGTTGTGCGCATGTTACAGCAAAGCACAAGAGAAGTTTATTGAACATTATTTGAATCTTATTACCGAGCTTCATCAGGGTTTTCTACGCAAAGGCCACTTGCAACAGAATCTTTGTCGTTACTTTGCAGAGGAGCAACACATTATACAAGCAATTTGGTGGGCGGCAAAGGGTGGACCAGCGCTCGCTACACGCTGCACAGAGGTTCTCAACAACGCGGTAATATTCCTAGCTAAAGTCATGAAGAGGAGTGAATTTGAAGATGTTTACGAGCTCGTCCTAAGTGCATTTCAGGGCGATTTGCGTCTAGTTGCCGACTGCCTTACATGTGTCGGTATAAAACAGATCTACAGCTGCGAATGCCATCGACCATGCAACGTCACGTCAGAGCGAGGCTACAGGGTTCTACAAAGAGCGTTAGAGATTTACGAACAGCTAAACCTGACCGAGGGAGAGCTGGTACTGCAGTGCTACAGCAAGATCGCGCGCTGTATGGCCAAAAATGGTAACCCAACAAGAGCACTGGAATTGAGTGCAAGAGCTCTTGAAGCGCGGGAAAAGAAGAGAGAAGAAGAACCTCTGAAGTATGCGGCTTGCTGCAACGACGCAGCAGGTTTGACACGCTTGACTTCTTTATCGTTAAATCTAGGAAATAGAGTCAGGTTTTAGCTGTATTTTGTAAGGCATTACCGCTGAACGTCTAATTTTATAGATTCGTAGAAATTTCAAAAAAATAGAAAAAGGGATTAAAATTTTCCGAAACGACTGCAGAACCGGCGGCAGTAGATGAGGAAATTTAAAATTGCTGCACACACCTTGCAGCTAGCAGACTATTTCTATATCGCGGGATTGGTACGCAATTCTACTTCTGGGAGTTATTAATCTAGTGCTGTGATTTACATGGGCTTACACGTTGTGGTTATTATTTTTTTTCATTAGGTGTTCAAAGCTCCTTGAACAAGTGCATGGAAGCCCTGACCCTCAGAGAACGCGCCCTCAGTACCTATATCGACCAACTGGATGATCATCCATTCACTGGAACGCTTTATAACTATCTGGGCAACGATTCCCTCGCGCTGGGCAACTCTGATAAAGCCGTCGAGTATTTCTCCAAGGCGCTGATTATCAGGAAGAATGTTCTTGGGCTTTACCACCAAGAGACTGCTCGATCCCTCCATGATTTGGGTGTGGCTTACAAAATGAAGGTTAGTTTGTCATTTCAAAAACTTGACTGCTCCTTGTAAAAAGTGGTCTCCGCAGCCTTTTGGGAGATGTCACGCAACGCTCCCAAAAATACGGCTTCGGAAGAGACTATATAAAAAGAAGGAGACTAAAAGAATCATTGCTGGCCACTTGGAAGACCCTTCCCGTAATAGAGTGGTCAAGTCTCTACGACTGTTTATGGTCCCGGCTCTTTGCGGTGGTAAAGGTAAAGTCTGCTTACGAGCCCAAGGGGCCCATCAGGCCGAAGCTTATCCCGGTTTCTGTAGCATTAAGCGACTAGGAATATTTCTACTCCCCCCTGGTTGGGATGCTAGTACATCACAGGGTTACCCCCAGCATTAAATTCGCCGGTACCCATTTATACACCTGGGTGGAGAGAGACACTATGAGAGTCAAGTATCTTGCCCAGGAACACAACACGATGTCCCCGGCCAGGACTCGAACCCGGACCTCTCGATCCGGAGTCGAGCTCACTAACCATTAGGCCACCGCGCCTCCCAGTCCAGGTCAGGTCCAGGTTACCCTCTTGCGGTGATCTGGAGCAAAATGTGTACCGCGTTTACATAGTTGCTTAGTACTTTTGATTTCAGAGGAGCTTTCATCGCGCACATAGTTGAGGCGCGCGCGTGGCTTGTAAACCATGCCTTGCGTGATGCGCAGCACGTGTGCGCACTCACAAAAGGAGGCCCCTTCTACAGTGGAATTGGTGCGCATTGCATACAACTGTCCACTGCTTAACTTACTTTTTCACTAATGCCTTCTCTTTGGTGTTTAGGAAGACTTTGGGAACGCCATGAAGCATTTTGACGAAGCGGTTGCGGTCCAGGAAAAATTATTTGACGTTCCACACGAGAAACTCAAATCTCTGCAAGAGAAGAACGAGTTATGCTGTCGGCTGAATTTACCAGATTCTGAAGCAGCCGTTCAGGAACTACAAATGAAAATACAAGAGTGCAAAGAACAGATGGCACAGGTGAAAGAGTTCAACAACCTGAGACTGGAAAGAATCATGAGCTTTTCCAGCAACAATAACGTTCCTTCTTAGAAGCAATTGTGTGAGGCGCGGTGGCCTCATGGTTAGTGCGCTCGACTCCGGATCGAGCGGTCCGGGTTCGAGACCTAGCCGGG
>OMLO01000093.1_pt1 | contig 40275 bp, 29 predicted proteins | sample 1674811 | NCBI WGS metagenome assembly OMLO01 (sample SAMN06265003, study PRJEB25207) | coral metagenome | isolation source: Coral host | place: Mexico:La Bocana,Puerto Morelos, Mexico | collected 2008-11-13
TCTTCCTTGCCGGAAAAAAGTGTAACCCTCCCCCTTCTGTGAAATAAACAGGTTTGGCCCTCCCCAATTCGTTAAAAATTTACTGATGACCCTCCCCTCCGAAGCCCCGGCCCACCCCCCCAATAAAAACGTACCTTCCCTAAGTAGAACTTACAACCTTGCTATGAAACGACTCGAGATAACAACTTTTTGTTTTGTCAAAATATTGCCAAAATACATTTGATGTCGACATCAGCTTGGTCCTTTTTCTTAGATATCAAGGAATGGCCTCTCCGTGCTAAGCTGACTTTGTTAATGTTCTTACCAACATGGGAAACCTTCACTGTTATGCTAAGATTACGAAACTTGTCTGGGTCTGTAATGGCGTTGCTTAGCATGTCTTGAAGCTGTTGGTTAGCAGCGACTGCAGTGCTCTCCTCTAAAAGAGACACCATCTCTGTAGCTTTTAGAGCAATCTAAAAATAGGCAATTCATCATTTCAAGTTGGCAATATAAATTTTCCAAAAATGCACACGGAAACTTGAAAAGGAAAAAAGTGCCTTATAAATGTAACATTAAATAAGCAACAAAATAAGTGAAAGATTGAACTAGAAAATTGTCTAGGGCTGTCTACCTTATCCATGCCATTCCAGGCCTGTCTGTTCTCAGGGTGCAGTAGATTGCTTACAGTGCCGGCCATGTTCTATGACATCACAAGTCAGTAGTTAAATAGAAATGTATTTTAACAACTGCAAGAACTAAAAGATAATCTCACAAAATTAATTTATACATACCAACTATAATAATTATCATAATCATTATTATATGTATGCACATGGAAAAATTAGTTAAATTAAATGGAATCCATACCTGTAGAAAATCAGATAACTCTTGCTTAGTAACATTGGTCAATGTGGCGCTGATCTGTCTATTTAGACTGTCCATGATATCTATTGCGACAAATATATCTCCTGCATAAATCTTGTCAACTTTGGGGTCAAGAATAATTCGTAGCTCCTTCGAAATGTATAGCAAATCGGAAAAGCTGGCATCTCCTTTTAGCAATGTTACAACCTGTCGAGAAAAATCAGTGAAGTAATCTTACTTTTAATTAAATCAATTTTAAAAGATTACTGCTGACGTTTCATCTGCTGATTCGTGGATTCGAGAAAAATTTGATAAAACAAACATTAGTTGTTCGTGACAAATTCTAGTCCCTGCAAAAAATGCGTTACATAAAGGAATCCTTCTAGCTTGCCTTTTGTTGAAGTTCATACATGGCTTTTGTCAGGCACCTAGAAAGATCAGGAACTCCCCACACTCCTTCCTTGATACCGCTGTAGCAGGTCCTCTGTGCTTCATCTGATAACAAAATATAACACTGATATTTTGGCGGTATTAATACCATCAGTAGACATGTTCAATAAAAAATCCCGGTTTCTAACTATTAAAGGTAAAATAACTTGTTTAAAAACAACTTATACTGTGATGCTGTTTAAAAGCATGTTCTGAAAGCGGATTTTGCTGGAAAAAGGAAAAAAACAACTTATTCTTATCTGAACCAAATGGGAATGATCGCGCTGAAGCGATTCGGAAGAGAAAAATATATGTCTTTTCTTCGATATAGGAATCCGGAATCTGTAATGCAGTGCCCTATCAATGCCTATCAACGTATTTCAACGTATATGTGGGTGAAGCACTTCTACTCTTTAGTTTGCATTTCAATGGCCTGTGTATACATTGCATAGCTTACCACCAGCCAGATGATCCTGAGGACAAGCGCTGATGTCTGTACTACTTGCTACAGTATGACTCCACAAAATGCCTTGACGCCATTCTGAGGAGCAATAGGCTAATTCACCCTCAGATGCTGCAAATCACAGAACAAGAAATTAAGTGACGTCGCAGCATACTTATACGAATTTCCATTTGTTCATAGTTTACCTCGACATTGTTTCCTGTCACTATGAAGAAGGAAACCTTGATTGCATAAGCAATGGTAGCTGCCATCCGGGCTGTTGATACACACATGCTGACAGCCGCCATTATTAACAGCGCACTCATTCAGATCTGGTGAGGGTAAAAAATGACATCAAGAACAGCTGAAGTATATTAGGCTCTTCGTAGGTTAGTTATAGCTGCATTCTCAGTTCCCTCAACATGTGTTTTCTCGAGCTATTTCAGGGCCGTGTAGTTAGTAACAGGCAAGTCGAGCCACTTGCCTTAGTATTTTTTTCGTTTTTGTTGACTCAGTCAGAACGTTTTCATGGATATTGCCTCAGTCAGAATTCGTGTTTTTGCTACAGCTCTGTACGTGTCCAACTTAACTGATTACTAACTTACCGATGCACTCTTTTCCGTCACCAATGTAACCTCTTTTGCAAACACAACCAAAAGAAGAACCGTTTCTTTCACAATAGGCCTGCTCAGAACACGTTATTGGACAGTCAATTCTCTCTGCAACGAGAGGACATTTTGTTAATAAGGATTGAAAATCCCTATTGACAACTTTCTTTCTTTACTTCTGGTTGGACATTTCAACATACCAGCTACTTGTGTGACTTGATAACCATCCATCTCTATGGCTAGGTGTTTAAGTCGTCCCCTCTTCACAGCCAGATTCAGAGGCCTGATTGGTAGTATAGCATTAGAGGCAAACACCATCCAGATCTCAGTCAACACAATTCCATCACTAAAATGGAAAATGGTTCAATCGGAGAAGGAATGAATACTTTTATTTATGGAATAATGATTTCCACTTAAAATGAAAAAGGATATGTTATGAACAGATATCTTTTTCAATTGCAGTGTGTGTATTGTACGCATGATTCCAAGGCTTGAAGAATTCTTTTCAGGAGATAATAATATTCGAATTTTAATAGAGACCAAAAATCACCATAAATAATTTGCCGAGCACAATTATGCAGTAAGTTCAAGCTCGGTCGGTGGAAAGAAAAAAGTGTCCCACCCTTGACCAGAATTATGTTTGGCCCTCTGTACGTATTGTGTGGCTACAATTCTAGGTAATAAGCGACAGTGCATGTACAAGGCTTACTTATAGTCCCCGTTCATGATATTATCACGTGATTATATCATTACATGATATTATTTATACCTGTTGTGAAGTCCCACAACGTACGTCCGTAAGAAAGTCGGTTCATTTCTGTAGACGTACTGTACCTGAAAGAGTTGTAGTGTTCATCAGTTAAGAGAGGCACTTGTTTATTCCAGATAAAAGACTAACACGTTGACACGATGATGACCAGTTGGAAGATTGTATCGATACAGTGTTTGTGCCACACTCCTCCTTTCCACCCTCGTAGCAATCTCTTTAATCCATTTTAATTTCACCTCAGTTCGATTCTGTCACTCTTCTCATGTAAAGACAATTCATGTCCTCTCAGAACCGAGGTACAGCGAAGAAAACTGGAATATGAATAGCAGTACAGCTCTAACAGGGAATTGATAACTAGCTGTTTATTCCTGGTGTCTAAGTTAAAATGCCTACGAAATAAAAAAAATAATTGCTTCTTATTTGAAAGGCTTTTCAAAATACAGAAGAATGGCTTTTTCCTTTTTGGATTATCTTTTTCCGTTTTAAAGATATTGACGTATCATTTAGATGAGGAAAGCGATGACGTCATAATCTTCAAACTTGGCACCAGGAATGTACATCACAAAAGAATCAGGATGTTAGGCACACCCAGTGGAAAGTTGAATAATTTTCTCACTAAATAAAACAGGAAGTAAAACGAAAATAGTACCCCTTGTTCTATTTCCAAGGCAAGTTTTTGGAATTGTGACGAGTTGGACATTCGATATTCCTCACGCCATCTGCTTGTTGAAAGCTTCAAGTCAATCATGTAAACCAGATCCAGCACTATAATATCATAACACAAGTGGTTAATTGGTGAAAAAATATGTAGAGTTAATAAGCTAGCTTCAAGGGCGGTTGGACTGCAATCACCCTCAGCCCTGGATCAAGAAAAAGGTAGGATCGATTTGGATTCTTTTGAGTTAATGAATAATAAATAAATTATAATATTTGGAGAGAAAGCTGCGACAGTCTTAGCTTGTTTTCATGCCGGTCCTCTGTCCTGGTCGAACTGGAATTTGATCTTTTTAAAGGAAGAAAACAGAAAAACGTGGAGAAAAACCCACGGACTCAGCGAGAACCAACAACGAAGTTAACTCACACTCGGGCCACCTTGATGGTAGCCGTGCCGTCTCACCGCTGCACCATTCCTGTCTCCCCCTACGCCTCTTTAAAGGTGCAGTAAAACATTTTTAAATTCAGTTCATCAACGCTAGATAAAGCGTAGATAACTTACCAATGCAATAAGTTCCATTCCCTTTGAAGCCCAGTGCGCAAGTACAAAGAAAGAAAGGCATCATATTGGTGCACACACCGTACGTCTCGTGACAGTTGTGTTTATTCTCTTTACATTCGTTTACATCTGAACAGTAAAAAGTAAAAAGTACGTGTAAAAAAAATTGAACCTAAACGGAAACCGACTAAAATCAAGTAAATGAAAACTGAAAACTGAAAACCGCTAAAACGTTTTCAAATATTTTTTTTCAAATCTCGGTATGGAACATTTGTTACAACGATCAGGCCCCGGTTGTTTAAAGGATGGATAATGCTATCCACCAGATAAATCGCTATCCAGTGGACTACAAGTGTTAACAAAACAAACCACGCTTTCCGCTGGATAGTGATTTATCCGGTGGATAGCGTTATCCACCTTTTAAACAACCCGGCCCAGATGTGAACATTTGACTAGCTTTCAAGCATGTTCTGTTGCATACCAAAGCAGTCGGATCCATTGTAGAGGTATCCTGGTTTGCACGAGCATCCGAAGCTGCCATATGTGTTGTTACACATTGAAGTACCATTACAGTCATCTGTCCCAGTAAAGCACTCGTCCCAGTCTTTAACAAAGAATGAAACAACAAACAGATGGTTGGTGCTTGAAGAACAGCTAGAGAGAAATTAATGGTCATAAACGCCCAGGTAAACCAGGAAACAAAATGTAAGTTATGGGATCAAATAGCCTGGGTTATCCGCCTTGTTTCATTAAGATCAATCGCTTTTAGGTTCGTCGGGAAAAACCTTTCGGTAGGATCGGTTGGACTTCAAAACTGGCACCAAGGGGTTAATTTGGTTGCACTGTTTCAGAAAAAACTCACAATTTTAAGGAGTTGACAAATGTTCAAGATACAGTTGTTACAAACAATCTAAAGAAAATTAAACGACTACTCATTGCACAAAACGTAGCAATATTTCGGGTACCTTGACAATATGTTCCATTTCCGGTGAAGCCGGGATTGCAATTGCAATAAAACGAACCATTGTTGTTCGTACATTCAGCGACATCATGGCAATTGTGAGTTCCCATCAAGCATTCGTTGTTATCTGAAAACGGTCACATCATGTACCGGGTAACAGTAAGATTTCACTCCTAATGAAGAATTAGTCAGGCCAAGAATAACATAATTAAGAAGGAAATAGTATAAAACCTTGCCAGTCCTACTTGCACAACTGCTTGTGCAATACCAAGTAATGAAGGCATCATTAATTAAGTCTTCCATGTCAATAAAAGGACGCTCTAGATATTTCTCCACAATCGTTTGTTGAACCGTGACCAATAAATGGAATGCAGGTTCTCTGCACTTTGCATTCCTTAAGGACGTTCGCGCTAATTGTTTCTGTGCATCCTTACTGCGCACGAAATTCACACGCCACGTCATGCATCGAGCACGCGCGCTAAGTAGTAAAGTGAACAATAATAGCACAAATGGCCATTGCTTATAACTTTGCGTGGATTTAACGATCTTGGACGTTCGGTGACCCCTATTTTTCTTTCGATTATTTATTTTCTCTACCGATTTTCTACGTTTTGCGAAAAAATGAAAAAAAATATATCGAGTAGAACTTTGAATGTCTTGCAAAACGCTCCATCGAATTCCATTAATTTGACCTGTTCGTTTAGCTGTGCAGCAGTTAAAAAATCTTTTATTAAGGGTTAAGGTTTGTGAAAATGATGGCAATATTTGAAATTATTAACGCCCCAGATTCACTTATACAAAATATTATTAGGATTGTTTGCCTCTGGTGACTTATCTTTGATTTTGTAACCTAAAAACCCTGGAGATCATGCTGAATTACGCGCACCAATTTATCAAAATCAGACTAGTTTTCCACACGCCTTATCTCTGAAAAGGGGACCCCCAATTTTTATTTATTTTATTTCTGAAACAAGTAAATCATCATCTGTCCGCAGTAGAAGTTTAAAAAATATCAGTCGAATAGAAAATTTTCGCGTGAACGTCCTTAAGTTCGGTCTACTAATGTATGCTTTCCCGTCTATTTTTTGTCAATTTTTGGGTTCATTAAATAGTTAAAGTGATGAAATTAACACAATTAAGCAAGCTTCTAACCTGAGCAACGGAAACCGTCTCCAGAAAATCCTAGAGAACAAATACAATAGAAGGATCCTTTGCTGTTAAAGCAGTCCGCTCCCCAGCTGCAGTTATGTGTTCCTGTTTCACATTCGTCGATATCTAAAACATAAATTTCGAGGATTGTTGGAAGAAGATACAAAAAACAGTTATCGCTAGGAAAAACGTGGACCATTTGTACGTGATCTGTTGAAAATTAAGCCACATATTACTTAAACAGTTACGAACGATTTTGAAGTTGACATGTTAAAGAAATGATTTGCAGACAGTTAATTTGTCGGTTGTCAGATAAAACAGAACTGTTCTTGGCGGTCTGTTAAGAGCTATCAGTGTGGGTATAATGGATAGAAAAGCTCTGCAAACTGTTTTCAAGATCTACCAAATTTCTTCTGTTCTTTTCATTCAATGATAAGCATCCTTGGCTCTAGAAAATGGACTTTATCTATTTACTCTATAAGCTTACCTACGCAGCTTACACCATTACCAGAGTAGCCAATCAAACATGTGCAATTAAAGGATCCATCAGTATTGGTACACAGCGCATCTGCATGACAGTTATCTATGTCATCTGTACATTCATCAGTATCTATAAGGTAAGTTAGTAAAGGCGAATCAGATTGCAGGCAGGTTCATTCGCGTATTCTCATACAAAGTGTTATGCAACGAGTCTATACCGTGAGTGCCTTACCAAAACACTTGTATCCAGTGCCATGATAACCAGGATTGCAACGGCAAGTGAACGATCCTTTTGTGTTGGTACAAGTAGCATGTTCATCGCAGCTGTGGGTGCCCAGGTTGCACTCGTCCTCGTCTATGGAGATAAAAGCAAAATTCATGGTCGTATTGCGGAAGAAAACGTCTCACAGCGAGTTCGGTCGATTTATTAGTTGAATTGTCCCAGTAGAACACTTGTCTCATTTAACAAATTGTACTAAATCACTCAGTTTCTGGTTCAATCGAGCTTCAGTCGAGTCAGCGGCTAAATAATGGAATAAGAAGAAAACTTGAAACGTATCGTGTCTCTCAAGTTTTTTTCGAGAAGACAAAACTATTTTAAAACTTTTCCTATCTTATTTGATCTTGCCACTTTATTCTTATCACGTCTTCTAAAATTATGCTTATTTTGTACCTCAATATTGCAAATTAGTGTAATTAAGCGACGCAAGTATTGTAAATAGCGCAGGCACTCGACCATTATGTATTGTAATGAACTGTTGTAAGTAGTTTTTCGTGTGTATTATTGTAAATAAAGTTCACGTTAATAATAATAATAATAATAAAGAAAAAAAATGCCCTTTTAATCCTGTCTTGTATAACAATCTAACTTTTTCAGTTAATAATAATAATTACTGAAGAAAAATTGTTTGCGAAGAATAGTATGGTCAGTTTTGCTACACAAGGGTAGAAAACAGACTTAAATACAATATGAGCATTACGAGAAGGTCACGTAAACAAATACCAAAATACAACTGAAAACAAAATTAACGGAGAAATTTTATTGACTAACAGCAGCGAAATGATTTAATCAATTTACAACGTATATTGGTAATTGGTAAGATGTGACAGTTGTTGATACCTGTACAGTTGACTCCATCGCCGGTATAACCCACTTGGCACGTGCAATAAAACGAGCCATTTGTGTTGGTGCAGATACCATCCATATGGCAATTATGTATATCTTCTGAGCATTCATCGATATCTGAGAATTTAAGTGCAGTAAAGTTCATACAAGTAATCAATATTTTGATCCATTATCACCATCATGGGTAACGTAAGCCAGCAGAAAACTAACAAAAATCATCATCTTCCCAGCTTTGATAAATTATGTGAAACGTCTTCAGGAACTAGCTACATTCTGTATTGTGGATATGGAATTTGTGGTACAAACCACCTCTCGTTAGATGGAACTTTGTAATTAAATACAAAGTATACGCGCGATTGAAGATGCCAAAAATCAGTGTGGCTGAAACCAACCATTGGATATTGTATCAAATGAAGTTTGTTCTTTGGTGCCTGGTTTGAATGGATGATCACGAGCTAGATTTTAAGGCTTTTTCCCTTTCTTGCCAGAAACCAACCTTCACATACAACACCATCTCCAGAGTAGCCAGTGTTGCAGGTGCACTGGAAAGATCCCTTGGTGTTGTTACAATGAGCATTAACATCACAGTTATCCGTATCAGTCTCACACTCGTCAATATCTAATGGCAAATAAGTCAACATTATTTTTGGCTCAATACTTGATTTATAAAAGTTAAAAATAACAGCTTTTACCTCTATTTAGTAATTTGTAACTGTGTTTTTCAAGTTGAAGTCCATGTATGTGCAGTACTGAATAGGCTCTATATGTAGTCCTTAGTTTCCTTATAGCTTGCGTCCTAATATCGCAGACAACTTACCTAAACATATGACTCCGTCACCCGAATATCCCACATGGCACGTGCAGTAAAATGATCCCTTTGTGTTTGTACAGTTAGCATCGTAATGGCAGTCATGCGCATAATTTGAATGGTTGGCTGAGAGTTCCTGGGACAAGCACTCATCGATGTCTGAGAATTGAATAAGAAGGCTGTTGTCAAGGAAATAAATTCAAGATTTTCTTCGCACGTCACCATCGAAAACAATTGAGGACATCAGTAAAAATGAATTGAAATTATGAAAAAAATATCTTACCCTCACAAATCACCCCATCTCCAGAGTATCCCGTATGACACGTGCAGTAGAATGAGCCCTTTGTGTTCGTGCAATTGGCATCAGCATGACAGTTGTCTGTATTTGTACCACATTCGTCAATATCTAAACAATAAAGAGACATAACTCTGAAAAATGACACAAACAGCGAAGTAACAACTACAATTGTTTTACAAAGCCAAATAATGAATTTGCTTCACCTCTATTTTAGTAATACAAAGAGAAAAAACTAGAATTTAAAAGGTATGAATATTTACATTGTCTGCCAATCAGTGTTCAATCTTAGTTAGCTTACCGGTACAAAAGACTCCATCTCCACTGAATCCCACGAGACACGTACAATAAAATGAGCCTTTAGAGTTTGTGCAGTTGGAATCATCATGGCAATTATGAGCCAAATATTTATAGGCCTCATTGATTTCATCAGGTTCGCATTCGTTCACGTCTATGAGACCAAGAAAGAAAAACAGCATTAAGAAAGCCAAATTAATATTCTTTTCCAAAGAGTGATAATGGCTTACCAACGCAGTTAACTCCATTTCCAGAATACCCATTGAGACAGGTGCAGTAGAATGAGCCCTTTGTGTTTGTGCAGTTGGAGTCGTCATGACAGTCATTCGCGTAATGTGTATGATTGATAGACAAGGAATCTGGTGCACATTCGTTGATATCTAAAAAGCCAAGAGAGAGACGAAGAAGATCAATTAACTAAATCTATTACTATAAATTACCCTGAGTTTCACATTGTCGGTAACAAAACCTTATTAGTCTGGTTGTTCCATTCATTTGCATAAGAGCTGGCAAAATGATTGCATGAGGTAGATCTATTTTTTTGTCGTACACATTTTCACGAAACAGAGTGAGCTTGTCAAATTTTTTTCCAAATACAGTAGTAGAATTTCAGAATAGAGATAAGAGGGGGATGATTGGGTAAAAGAATGAGAATGCTTACAGTAATCAAAAGAGAGATGGTGAGTGGAAAATGAAATCATTTTATTGTGTCCGCATACAGGTGTCCCATAATCTGTACCTTCTAACGGACAGTCTTAAGACAACTGAGAGTTCAACCCAGAAATTGAAATAGGCGTTGTTTACGGAGTTTCAACTTATCTGTTTTTTTTTATTGGAGAATCTGTGACCAACAACTTTTGTTGCTCAGGATGTCTTACTAAGACTTATCGTCTACACCCTATCAAAAAGGTAGGGAGATATGACATGCTCTTCATGAGCAAACATCTGGGGAATACTTGTGTAGCTCCTCACCTACACACGTGACGCCATTTCCAGAGTATCCCGTACGACACGTGCAGTAAAATGATCCTTTGGTGTTGGTGCAGTTGGCGTCAACGTGACAGTTGTCCGTGTTTGTCTGGCACTCCTCAATATCTAAATGATATTTATAATTATTCTTTAAAATCAACATCTTTTTTGATATTGGTTTTTTCTCACAATCATGTGAAAGATGGAAAGAAAAACAACGCATGCTCAACGAAACTAAATTTGCCAAATGCCGGTAAAGTTGCATGTTTAAACTACAGGAGATGGCGTACGAGGGTCCTAACCTTTTAGGCTGGCTGATATTGATTACGTCAACGTTTAATAAGTGAATTAAACAAAAGCAGTTTAAACTTTTCAGTGGTGATTGTTTAGTTATGGAGTTTTGCACTTCAGCTGATCCTCACCAAGGCACGTGACCCCATTTCCAGAATATCCATTCAGACATGTGCAATAAAATGATCCCTTGGTGTTGGTACAGTTGGCATCATCGTGGCAATAGTGAGCAAGATGTTTGTATTCCTCGGAAATTTCATCTGGGTAACATTCGTTTACATCTAATAAGAGTAAAAAAATGAGAATGAGTCAGCCTCTTGCTTTACTTAACTGAAACAGAACTTGTAAAAGTCAATTTGTAGTTAAGTTATTCTAATTCTCTCACCTTGACAAATCACTCCGTGGCCAGAATATCCCGTATGGCATGTACAGTAGAATGAGCCATTTGTGTTGGTACAGTTAGCATCAGCATGACAGTTATGCGCGTAGTGACTGTGGATTGACGCAAGGTCGTCCGATCGACATTCGTTGATATCTGCAATTTAATCAAAGTAGCTGGTTAGTAAGTCACTGTGCATCTGACTTAGTGCGCTTGATTTCGTGTTTACGTTGTAACTGAGTTCGCTAATGAGATAAATGGTCGTTTACTCAATAATGTGCTATCTTCTATCCCTGAAACCTCAAAGAAAATAAATAAAGGAGTGGAATATTCGGGCAGTGTCCCGCAGGTTGTATTCAGTGTCGTGTTGCCTACGTTTTTTTTCAGGAGAAACGGAATTTACCGCCACAAAAGCCCTAACATGCACGAATGCGTCAGGCATGTTCTAATTACCTCAGTTTGAGTTTTCTGAAAAGCTTAAGCATGAAGAGGACCATAAATTTTCTCTCAAATTCATCTTTCTAAAATGTAAATTATCCGATGAAACATACTTTATTCGACACGTTAGTGAATTTGACTTAAGAATGGAATATCCCATACAAAACAAGCATTCAGCGACAAGAAAGCTGAATGACATCTCCGTCAGATAGTGTTCGAATGGAAGACAGAGAATTTTAGGGGAAGATTACTTATATTTTAAATTATATACATGAATCAGTCGGAAACAGTCTCTGGAGAGGTCCACATCGACACATCTTAAGAATCATACCAAATTATCAGGTGGTTTGTGTTGTCCTTTTTTACCTTTTCTCAATTCTAGTAGTTTTTGAAAACAACATCAAGGTGATCAGTTGAACATTGGTTATCACTTACCGACGCAAGTGACCCCATCTCCAGAGAATCCAGTCTTGCACGTGCAATAAAATGAACCTTTGGTATTTGTACAGTTTGCATCAGCGTGGCAATTATGAGCAAGATGTTTGTATTCATCAGATATGCTACCAGGAGAGCATTCATCGATATCTGAAGATAAATCGGGAGTAAAATATAACACGTTAACTTAAGCTGGCTGCCATACAAAGAAAGTAAAATAAAATATCTCGATGAAATACCAAAAAAGCATTTCACCTTCACAAGTAACTCCATCTCCCGAATATCCAACTAAACAACCACAATAGTAAGATCCTTTGGTGTTGGTGCAATTTGCATCGTCATGGCAATTGTGAGCCAGGTGCTCATACTCAGATGACAAACCAGAAGGGAAACACTCGTTTATATCTGGTTGATAAAATAAGGAGAAAATAAGAAATGATTGCATATATTGTAGTAAAGTAAAAATCCTTAACCTGTACTGTACAGAGTTTACAAATGACCGTGGTTTATTTAGTCAGCCGCGGATTCTATCGATTTTGACATAATCTAAGAGACATGTTTCGGGACCCCTTCATTGGCAGTTGTTCAGCTGACTTCTGAAATAAAATTGTTCGATTTAGCATTGACGAGAAACGACGGCCTTGCAAAATGATACTGATATGCGTTGGCGCGTTAGCTAGTAATGCACTCACCTTCACAGATAACGCCATCTCCAGAGTATCCCGTACGGCACGTGCAGTAAAACGAGCCTTCGGTGTTAGAGCAGTTAGCATCAACATGGCAATTATGAGTGAGATGTGAATAACGATCAGACCTGTTTCTTGGAGAGCATTCGTCTATATCTAAAAGTCAATTTGGAGGAGGGCTGTTAAAATATTGTGCATGCAAGCAATATAATTAATTTATAACAGGTATTATTAATTATTATTTCTGATGCTATCAAGGGCATGCTAATTTGGAAGTGATGAGAAGGACTGATTAATGTTTCTGAAGAACAACTTCCACGTAGACAAAGCAAAGCTGTTAATTAACTTCAACTTGATGATTAATAAACTTTTCTTTTGAATGTTATTCTTTCGCTCGTCTGCCGGGAAAGGCTTTTCTCATGTGGAATTTCTTAAGTATAGTCTTAAGCCCCAGCCAAACGATCGCAACATGTAAACGCAACATATCCCAACATTGTTGGGCGCAACATGTTGCGCGCGTTTGGCCACCCTGTTGCGTCGTGTTGCGACATGTTGAGTGTTGTTGGCTCAAATTTGACTATGTTCAAACTTGAGTCAACAACACCCAACATATCGCAACAGGGCGGTCAAACGCGCGCAACATGTTGCGCCCAACAATGTTGCGATATGTTGCGTTTACATGTTGCGATCGTTTGGCTGGGGCTTTACACATCAAATAAAAAGGTTGTTGATGCTACCTCCATGACTAGCCTGCGTGCGAACGTCTTTTTTTCTTACTCCCTGGTCCGGTAACCTGACTTACCTAGACCATTTATATAATGATAACTTGCGAAAAGCACTGCAAACCTCGTCTACAGTAATGGTTAATCTTCCACTTATTTTCATTAACTCAATTATAATAGTAAAATATTTAGAGGGGAAGCTACATCAGCCTTAGCTGGTTTTCATGTGGGTCCTTTAGCCTTGTTGAACTGGAATTTAGAATTTAGAACAAACTCATCACAAATATGGCGCAGGGTGGGAATAGAACCAGGTTACATTGGTGGGAGGCGCGCTCTCTCACCACTGCCCCAAATGTACTCCATGAGCTGTTACAGTTAAAGCATAGACAGGTGTAATTAGTTGTCTGTGATAATTCCAAGCAATTGTTTTCTTATAATTATAAAGGAAAAGTATCTGCACTTACCAACACAGACAACTCCATCGCCTGAGTAACCGGTTAAACAAGTGCAGTAGAAAGAGCCCTTCGTATTGGAACAGTTGGAATCAGCATGACAGTTGTGAGTCCCAACAACACATTCGTTAATATCTACAAAACAAACAGAAAGCTGTTGTGACAATAGCCTCACAAGGACCAACATCAACCCGCCGATAAATGTATGAAACGCAAGATAAAAGTAACTTCGAAAAACATTTTGCAAACTTGAAATATAACTATAAGGAATAAATGATAACACAGAAAACGTACCATAATGATGAGCTGAACGTCCATTGAGAGCTAACCAAAAGGTGATAGACGAATGACGTCAAGGCTTCACATTGTTTCAATTTTACTTTCATTTTTTACCATTATTTATAATGATAATTCTTGCAATTTATTTTGTTAGTTTATTATGATTCTTCGTCTGTCACCTTCTAGTTGGCCCTATGTCCTGATTTGGCAAATCAGCATTTTTCTGTATGTTTAATGGTATGTCTAATGGTCTTCGAATCACGGCCGAAAAAAATGGTCTTTACTTCCTGTGTAATTTCAGTATGCTTAAACATATTCCACGGAGGTGTTGTTATTTAAATAAAGAAACCTCGTTCTGCAGGGGATAAGAAATTAATAACAAGACTTTCTCCAGAACACGTTTTGCACTGAATTTCCTCACCCACGTACAAAGTGTATAAGTTCAATGCTGCATTTGTTTCTTACACATACCATAAATATGCTAGAAATAAATGTCGACAAATTAGTTTCCTTGTAATCCTTGCATAGGAGGCTGAGAATTACAACCGACTAGGTGATGGTTTGCAGCCAAATAGACATTTTATCCCATATGGATATTCCAGCAGCTAATGACAAACCAGAGCGTGGTTGGGGCGATATTTTTACATTTGTCCTCGACCTGACCTCGACTCGGCGTCATTGTTTGTTGGAAGGGGGGAATGGTCTATTGCCCCAGATGTAAAAACAAATACGCGTACCTCAGTGACAATGTAGGCGTCAAAAGCTGGTCATTGTTACAATATCTATTAAACTCGAAATTTATTGGGAAAGTTTCCAGAAAATCCGGAAATTTGTTGATTTTATCCAGTAAACTGAAATTTCGTAAATTTCGGAAGAAGAATCAAACTAAGCCGAAATTTCCGGTACGCAAAAGTCTACCTCGCAGGGTTGACCCCGGAAAGTCCAGAAAATGCTTTTCTTTTCAAAGCTGGAAATTCCACAAAATTCAAGCCAGAATTTTTCATCGAATGGAAAGCGTCCCAAAGGTCCTAATTTTATAAACATATTCTGAAAACCCTTGTACTTAAAGTGTTCTTGTATATACAGTGTTCTCTTGATCAACCTACCTGAACAAAGCACTCCATCTCCAGAGTATCCTGTATGACACGTGCAGTAAAACGATCCTTTAGTGTTGGTACAATTGGCGTCGACATGGCAGTTGTCCATTTGCGTGTGACATTCTTCAATGTCTGCAATAAATACGGTTATTATGGGGAAAACTAAATTAAAGAACAACTATTAAAGAATAAAAACACCATTAGAATAGTTAGTATATTAGCCGTTAAATGACTTCAGATAACCCTAATAATGTACGTTATCTAATGGTTGTGGATCAGGAGTTAGTACGTTAAAAGGTATTGGCTTAGTCTCGTATTTCTTACATACCAATACAAGTGACTCCATCTCCAGAGTATCCCGTATGACACGTGCAATAGAAGGAACCCTTAGTATTGGTGCAGTTGGCGTCGTCATGGCAACTGTGCGCCAGATGTTCATATCGTGATGATATTTGTTCCGGGTAACATTCATTTATATCTGTAAATTCAAAGTGCGTAAGTCTCTTGTATTTAACTCCACTATTTGCCTCGTTTGAAGTAAACAATGGTCCTTGCTTTTACATAATTTCTTTTTTAACTTATTTCTATCTCATTTTGGTCACTTTGCTGAAACATAGCTCAGTAAAGTAAATTTACGTCAACAAAATACGAATTAGGCTGAGACTAGATCTGTGAAAATGATAATCTTATGCGCCCTCAAGGTTTACACAGACGAAAAAAGATTCTATTGAGCAGTTACGTTTCTCAAGATAGAATATTCTTCATAAAGGAAACTAAGAGCTTTGGAGCACTTAAAAATTAATTCTATACATTCTATATTCAGACGCTGAAACTTTCGGAGTGTTTTATTTTCGGGTACTTTTTCAGATAAAATTTAGAATTTCGACCAATTTGTACCTATCATATCTGGACATTCTCCTTAAGAATAAAACATTGCCAATCCTAAAGTCGCTAATTAAAGGAACGGTGTATTAGGTTCTGTTAAAATACACTCTGGGACACGTATGAATAAGCCACACGCTCTTTGAATCCTAAGGATTGTCACGGACTGAGAAATAAAACCCCTATAGGGAAAGACAATTCACATTGGAGAACCTGTTTTGGAAACGCGTCCCAACCACCTCAAAAATCAGACTGTAATTCGTTCTGATGATGAGTCATGTAAATTCATTATTAGTAGAGAATCTGTTGATAACATGGTGATCATTCAAATACTAACAAATAATATGAAGGCAAGCAACATTTAGAAAATCGTGTTTTCATTTTTAACATAGACTAGCAACAATAATGTTTGACAATAAAATGGTGTCAGTTACCGACGCAAATAACTCCATTTCCTGAGTAACCATGGTGACATGTGCAGTAGAAGGACCCTTTCGTGTTCGTACAGTTAGCATCATTATGGCAGTTGTGTGAATAATTGCTGTGTTCACTCGCCAGACTTTCCACTTGACATTCACTGATATCTAAATTCAAAAGTGCAAACTCATGACACGAATTCCTAACATATTTTCGCTTCTTTTATTTCTTTTGGTCGAAAGGTGTTTCTCTTATACTAACTGCCATTGATTAATCATCCTCTTCGAAGAAATTTTACACTTCACGTTTATTAATAATCTAAGTAACAAATTCCTTCTAGAGAAACAAATAAAATAATCTTTCATCAACACCAATCGAGAAAATATGGCTACAACATGCATTCTGCAACGTTTCAATGGCTAGTATTTAACTAACCAACACAAGTGACTCCATCTCCAGAGTATCCCGTACGACACGTGCAGTAGAAAGATCCCTTTGTGTTGGTGCAGTTGGCATCAGCATGACAGTTGTGTGTGCCAGATGTACACTCGTCGATGTCTAGAAGTCAATTGTTGTTCAATTCAGTTAATGCTTGATTCTATCATTTTACCCAAAATGACCGAAGGCGTTAATATTATCATCACCTTCGCACTTTCTTCCGTTTCCATAGTAACCATCCTGACAGCCGCAATTGTACGATCCTTTAGTGTTTGTGCAGTTAGCATCTTCGTGGCACATATGAGACATATTTTGATGGTCAGCTGATAGTCCAGTTGGGTCGCATTCGTTGATATCTGTGTGAGGACAATTTTCAAAGCAGAGAAAATAAATACATTTTAAATGAACATTCCACACAGTATAACTAATAGTCAGTATTACCAACACACAAAACTCCGTCTCCAGAGTATCCGGTGTAACACGTGCAGTAAAATGATCCTTTGGTGTTGGAGCAGTTGGCGTCACCATGACAGTTATGGGCATATTCAGCAGATATACGATCAGGAAAACACTCATCAATGTCTGAAGAAGAATTTCAAAAAAAAAAGATTTAATTAAGGAAACAAACAAAACATAACGCTCTTAGTTTCCTTCGTGCAAAACTAAGAAGTCAATATGTTTCCGGGGCCTGTTGGATGAAATTTTTATTCTGACTCTTTTAAAAGAATAAAGATTTCCATTCTCCTATAATGACCACTGCACTGATATCCATTTTCTGAATTTTTAGCTACTTCCCTAGCACTCGAAGCAATCTTGTCGGGTAGACATAACTATCAGAAACTGAGTTCAATTGTTAGCAATTATGAGGAGGCAAAGTTTGCCAATAAAATGCATGGGTTTCTGGAAACCAGATTTCCCATAACAGAAGAGTTAAAAATAAAAAGAAATGAATTAGCTGACCTACACACAATACTGTACTATAATCATCCTATGAAAATTGCGAAAATTGCAAACTCAAACAGCTTACCACGACATGTGACTCCATCTCCAGAATATCCCGTATGACACGTGCAGTAGAATGAACCTTTGGTGTTTGAACAGTTGGCATCAGCATGGCAGTTGTGAGCAAGATGTTGATATTCATCAGATATCTGACTAGGAAAACACTCGTCCACATCTAAAACACAAACAACCAAGGATTGATAACTTGATAAAACTATACCATAGTAACTGCGTAAAATTTACCGTGTTGGTCGAACTGCACTCACCAGTACATGTGACTCCGTCTCCAGAGTAACCATGGTGACACGTGCAGTTGAAAGACCCTTTGGTGTTAGTACAGTTCGCATCTTCATGACAATTGTCATTATCAGTAGAGCATTCCTCGATATCTTAAAAGTAAGAAAGGATTCGAGTGGCAACAACTTTAGTAGTTATTAGCATAAAAAAATTCACTGATTAATTCATTTTTTCGAAGGATCGTCGCCATTTCACTGCCATTATTAAAAGCTAATTGACATTTCAAACTAGTTATCATTTAAAAATATAAATTGCTAATAAATATTAATTGAGGTTAAATGTTAGTAACGGAAAAGTTAAATTTAGATCTATAATGTATTTATATTTCGATATGATAAACGAGACTTCAAACGTTGACTTTTTACTTCAGGTGCATATGTAAATGCCTCATGGTCAACCTATGGAAAAACTGAAACAAAGTCAAACAGGTACTGTTCTTAATGACACTCATGTGCTGCATCGTTAATTAGTATATTGACAGGCGTTATCATATATTAAATACGAGAATGCGTTGAAAATGCATTACAGATCCTACTTGGATTGACTTGGTCTTAGATGTACGAAATTTGAAGCTACTTAGTTAGATACTTTACAGATGGATCAGGAGTTAGATGGATGTTAATCATGAATGGTTATATAATTCATATAAGAGTTCAATCATTAGCTTAATTCACCATACTTCTTTGATTAAACTCACCCACACATGTTACACCATCCCCAGAATAACCATTAAGACACGTGCAATAAAATGATCCTTTGGTGTTGGTGCAGTTGGCATCAGAGTGGCAGTTGTGAGCAAGATGTAGATATTCATCAGATATCTGATCAGGAAAACATTCGTCGATGTCTGAAGGTAAAAAGTAGACAGAAAACGTTGTTTTACCACACATCGGTATGCGTTAATCCAGGTCGGGAAGAGAGAAGCATAAGTGTTAATAGAATAAAATTGACTTTTATCTCTTTAATACTATATCTTCAGGTATTGTGAGAACATATTTTGTACCTATGCACGTGACTCCGTCTCCAGAGTATCCCGTATGACATGTGCAGTAGAAGGATCCGTTTGTGTTGGTGCAGTTAGCATCTACGTGGCAGTTATGCGAATACTCTTCCACATGTTCTTGAGATAAGCTCTTCACATGACACTCGTTGATATCTAGGTAAGAAACAGATATAAAGAAGTGGCTCAAAACCAGTTAAGCGCTTCAGTATTTGAGGTACTGAGGCTATTCGATCGCACCTTTCTCTTGGACTGCAATTTTTCTCTACCTTTAGAGGGCCTGAATGCTTGACCGTACCTACGGTGAGGTGCATGACTCGATATAAATGCAACTTTGGCTTGGTAATAAAAGGAAATTCTAATATAACGCTACCTACCTCTGAGAGATAACGAGACAATCATTCAGAACGAATGGAGTGTCACTGCCACCATTTTAGACAAAAGATACACACAGGCGCAAAGGAAATATGCTTGCTTCAATATTAAATATGGTTGTAAGAAAAATCGTATTTCTAAACGAGAGGGCACGAAGGATATCCTTTATCCTCCTTTGCCTCTAAATTTTTAGTGCTCGTAAAGCTATCTTTTGAGACTAGCTGTTATGTCTTGTTGTCAAACCTTCACAGGTGACTCCATCTCCTGAGTATCCCGTATGACATGTGCAGTAGAATGACCCATTTGTGTTGGTGCAGTTTGCGTCAGCATGACAGTTGTGTGTGCCAATGGAGCACTCATCAATGTCTAACAAAATATGTAGCAAGAAAGTGTTTATCTACTGTTTACAACAAACAAAACTAATTATCCTAGCAAAGCGGCAAATTACAAAACCCATTAATTAATCTGCGCTCTTGGAAAAAGGCAGATAAATGTCCAAATGTCATTCACAAGACTCCAGTATTAAATCACAAACTGATACATGAATATTCCCCAATAGATATTTGAAAGAAACTTTTTTTATATCACTAATGACTCTAATTCAGTTAACATCTGAATAACTTTATAAAACTTGTAAGGTGGCAAATGTTTTGAAACCTGGAAAAGAAATCATTGAAGGAAAACTTTATAAGAGAGTTTCGGTTGACGTTCCATAAATATGAAGGATAAAATCAAGTGCCACGTGTTATAACTGAACTAGTAAATGGATTTTTCACCTTGGCAGGATATTCCATTTCCAGAGTATCCGTCTAGGCATGCGCAGTGGTAAGATCCGTTTGTGTTTGTACAGTTAGCATCATCATGGCAAATGTGAGCCAAGTGTTGATACTCAGATGACAATCCAGATGGATCACATTCGTTGATATCTTTTAACAAAAGAAAACATAGGAATGATAACTATTGCTGATTTAGAGTATATTACAGTCCATTAATTTTCTTGCTCCTCTCAAAATCCACAAAGAAATCTAACGCGATTTTTGAACTAAAATACTAAAAATAACAATGTGTTTGCGTCTTTGCACTTTCATAGAAAAAGATTCAGAACAGAAACATGAAGGAGCTTGGAAAATCCGAAATACCTATGCACGTGACTCCATCTCCTGAGTATCCCGTATGACACATGCAGTAGAATGATCCTTTGGTGTTCGTGCAGTTGGCATCCACGTGGCAATTGTGGGCAAGGTGTTCATATTCAGCAGATATCTGATCAGGAAAACACTCGTCGACATCTATAAGAACAAGAAGAAATATATAAAATGCTTATTAATTTTCCTAAGAAGAAAAATGTTCTGGTACATGTCTGGATCCCAGAATAACGTGGTGGTAATGCAAATTATGGGAAATTAGGAGTTAGTTTGGCGTTTCTGTGGATCGAGTTTCTAAAACTTAATTAACTTTGCTGTTGTGTTTCTGTTGATATATGAAAGAAAAGATACGAAAAGCAGATAAGTACCAGAGAACTGCTTTTAAGCTACTAAGGCTCTTAATACTCGTGTAATGTTACGAAGGACACAAACGGAGTAAAGCGAGAAAACAATTTACTCGAACTCGACACGATTACAACTGAACTACCAGCTATAACAGAATACTAAATAATATAATGCACCGCGGAAACAGGTCCCTTGGGCACGTGCTAATGCTTATTATAACACCCTCCCTTTTATAGATAAGGAAAAGAAAACTAGCTTATAAATACGCAATATGAATAAGCATGAATTGGTAAAGAAAGTAACTGAGCTCTGTGATAATGCGCTAAAAGTCATTTAAGTGTTTTGGTGGACTTCGCTGAAGCACTGATCGTCTAAACACCGGCTTGGGTGGTGACGTCACTACAGCTGAAGGAACTTCCGAGCAACTCGGAGACGAACGTCTTTGACTCGATGCGGGTAGACTAACTTCTCCAGTAGAACTTGTCTGCGACTCGTACGACTGTGCAAAAGAGGGAGCAGGCACCTCTGGTACCTCATCAGATATCTCATTAGGTAGCTCGTCTGTTAATGGCGGTGATGGCTCATTTGTCAAGCGTAGGTGAAAACGGTTGCGACGCACAACCTTGTAAGGCGTCTCGACCTTATACGATCTCTCATCCAGTCGCTTTCGTACAGTTCCTTTCTGCCATTCGCGCTTGCCCATCTGGAACGGTTTCAGTCTTACAGTATCTCCTCTCTTTAACGGATCCGGATCAATAGCCCCTCTGTTGTAATACTGAGCTTGTCGCTGTTTGCGCTGTTCAAACTTGGCTAGGCACCGCTCGTTGTCTGGAACTGCTTGTGGTGCTAGCAGGTTAGCTGACATTGGTAGTAGAATTCTAGCCTTTCTGTTGAAAAGGCGCTGTGCTGGACTAATTTGCCTACCGGCAGATGGGGTGTTACGATGATCGAGTATGACTAGAAAAGAATCCGATCCACTGGACTTGCACTATCTGAGAATTTTCTTAACTTCACTGCACTCTCTGTTTTACCATTTCCTTGGATGTGCTGTGGACTGCTGGTCAGATTAAAATCCCAGTCTTTCGAGAATTTCAGGAAATCGCGTGACGTAAAGCTGCTTGGGAATAACGTGGCGCGCAAAGTGGGCCTTTAACTTTCTGATGACACACCAACGAAGGAGACCTTAAATGGTCCAGTTCAAAGAAATGGCTGTAATAATCTGAGATGACTAAGTAGGTGTTTCCTTCAAGCTCAAACAAATCTGCAGCAACTCGTTGCCAGGGTCGATTTGGTGTCTCAGGGGACATCATTGTTTCCTTGACTTGACCCCGCTCGAACTCGCGAGCTTGTGGGCACGGTGCAAGGGCTTCTTGAAAATTAATTCTAGCGGCTTGTGGTCGCTAAAAACAATAGTCTTATTGCCAAACGTGTAGTCGTTAAACTTCTCCTAAATAATATAAAGCACTGCCGGAACAGGTCCCTAGAGGCACGTGCTAATACATATAAGAAATCGGGGGACGTTCGTAACTACCACACTGCTTACTACTCAAGGCTTCTTACCGAACAAGAATAAATTTTATCCCATATGTTATCAAGTAATGGTTTACCATTAGCTGTTTCATACAATTATGGTATAAATCACAAATTATTTTACCAATACACGTGACTCCATCACCAGAGAATCCCGTATGACACGTGCAGTAGAATGATCCTTTGGTGTTGGAACAGTTAGCATCAGCATGACAGTTGTGAGTAAGATTAAGATATTCAGCAGATATTTGATCAGGAAAACATTCGTCGATATCTGGAAGTGAAGGTAAACAGAAAAATGTTGACCACATCGAATGCAAATTGAATGTACTATAGATATGTAAAGTTGTCTGTTGATAGGTTACAGTTCTGTATTTATATAAAATTATTCACTGAAATTGGAAATGTAAATTACCGTTACAAATGACTCCATCTCCTGAGTATCCCGTATGACACGTGCAGTAGAACGAGCCATTGGTGTTGGTGCAGTTGGCATCCACGTGACAGTTATCTATCTCTGTGGCACATTCTTCAATGTCTGAAATGCAAGTGCTTTCATTGTTTTAGTTCTGGTATTGTTTCACCTGATTAGAAAACAGAAGGATTACTGAAGAGCTTCCACATATAATCAAAATCAAAAGGTGCTCAGTGCTATTTTTATGACGTTCCAACATTCAACAACTTTTCAACCTAACACCATAAACTTTCTGACACATTTACTCTGGAGAAGAAGCCTTTAGAGTGTAAATAAAGCAATTATTAATTTCCTCAAATTAAACAAAATAATGATTATGGATCAGGAGTTTCCTTGCTTTGGGGTACCGGTAAGTTAGAGATTTCTAAGAAATGTTAACAGAAACTTGGATAGAATCAGTTATACCTCTGTTGTCATGGCGACGCATCCTTAACGTAGATCACCGACCTATAAAGGCCACTTCCCGTTTACCAGATAATAATTTGATTAGTATTCTTACCATAATTATCGTTAGCCGTTTCTAATCTTAATGGCCATTTATTTACATTAGCAAGTTTGTATTTTATTTTTATGTTGTTGTCATTTCTTTTTCTTTGTATTCGTATATTAAATAGATAAAAGGGATTTGGATTTGTTGCAGAGAGGTAAATGAAGTTCACTTTACCAACACAGGTGACTCCATCACCAGAGTATCCTGTATGACACGTGCAGTAGAATGATCCTTTAGTGTTGGTGCAGTTGGCATCAGCATCGCAGTTATGAGCAAGATGAGAATATTCATCAGATATCTGATCAGGTAAACATTCGTCCACGTCTGAAAGATAAAACACGACAATAAATTTATTCTGCTCACATATATTAACAAGACGGTACGATACAATGCTCAAGCAAAATGCAGATATCCATAGAGTTAAGACATCTAATTGCAAACATTAATTCACCGTAAGGGTGCGTTCGATTGACCTTATTCTAGAATAGGAACTGATGAATCTCAAATGCTGTTCGTATTCCAAGAACTCTACAAAAGGAAAGAATAATCTCAGAATAATCTGGATGTCATAATAATAATAATAATGATACTAATACTAATATATTTATATATCGCTAAAATTATAAAATATTCTAAAGCGCTTTTCAATGTAAGATTACGATTACAGTAAAAGACCGTTTTTAACCACATTTCCAAACACCGAGAAGAGAGTTGAAAATACGACGCGAAGCGACGTGCAAACACTGTGGTCAAACACTGTCTGGAGTGTTTGATAGAAATTTTTATTATTATTTAAATTAGGTTGATTTATTTAAATTATATTTCTCTACGTATTATATAATTATTCACTACTCTCGTGTTTGATATGTCATATCGGTTATCGCCTTGTGGATCCACAGCTATTTTGACAATGTTGTGACGAATTTCATGAATAATAACAGGACAGACACAAGAAAAACTGTATTGACGCCAATGGGCAAGTTCCCTTCTTTCCATATTGGCCTGATGAAAATGCGCAATTTTCCATAAACTCCACCAGCCATCAAGGTTGAGCGGTATTCGAACTTTCCTTGATTTAAAAAAAATGTGAACTCGCTCGAAATGTAAAAGTGTGTTTCTGAAAATAGTTCAAAAAAGGTCTTTTTGATACAAAAAAAAATTGAATTTTCCGACTTGTCGTCGGATACTCCATATTTAAAGGCATTGGCTCTTAATAATGACGTCAGCCTTGCGTCGCATCGCGTCGTGAAGAGAGCGGATTTCTACACAAATAACCATGATTCGGACGCGTGCGAAAGTGATTTGTCTTCTCCTTTCCTTGCACAGGAAAATAAAAGAGATGGTTTCCAAAACGTAACTAAAAAACACACAATAATCCATTGAATTATTCCACAAGCGAAATAATCGTTTTAATAAGTAAAGATGTAAGAGCTATTCTGGAAAAAAATTGGAAATATATTGACATTCCGCAATAAGGTCACCCGAAAACACAAATTCATGATGTAACATGTAAATATTTTGAGTCATAGCTCTCTCCCTTTCTGTTTGAAACGTATTTTACGCACATATACATTTCTTTACCTGTACAAATCACACCATCTCCTGAGTAACCATGGAGACACGTGCAGTAAAACGATCCCTTTGTGTTGGTACAGTTAGCATCGTCGTGACAATTATGAGCATAACTGCTGTGATGAAGCGCCAGGCTTTCGTCCTCACACTCTAAAATATCTTTGAGCAAATAAGAAGCGAATTTAATCCTCTGAATATAAAATCATTCAAAATAAAATGGGGAATCTGGAATTCTCAGCTTATTTATTACCATACGTCCGAAAACTATCACAGAATTATAGTCAAGAATATTCTGACATGTACGTGGAAAACCTTTCAATAAATTGCTTACCAACACACGTGACTCCATTTCCCGAGTAACCCGTATGACAGGTACAATAGAATGATCCTTTGGTGTTGGTGCAGTTGGCATCAGCATGACAGTTATGTGTGCCAGACGCGCATTCATCAATGTCTTGTGAAATGGAAAATTCGTCGAATGACATAACAAAAAATGTAATACTATAACAATGCAACATAATTCATATTGCGCAAATTTCCATAATATTATCAAAGTGCACAACAAAATTAAAAGAGATAAAAATATCAACCCCTAATACAAATTTCCAATACAACGCTATAATAGAAAATGCTTAATAGAAAAAAAAAACAACAACAGTTTTGATAATTTCTAGATGAAAGATGAAAGAAGATAAAAATCCTAATAGGATTTTCTGATAGGAAGCTAAAAAAGCATGCGCTTTACTCAAAATGAAAAAATGGTGGTTTTAAGTTAGTTTTAAAATTGCTAACCGTTTTAGCACTTCTAATTTCAGTTTACTTCGTGGGAGCAAGCAAGGCTTTCCTTACAGGGACTCTAGGACCACTATTCACTTTATATTCAGTTGTACATATTTCTTTTCACATTTCCCTTCTTATCTTTGACTGCGTCACTCATACAGCAATATATGAACCTGTAATCGGCTTGCTATCGATGCACGAGTGTACAACTGAGAAGACTTGAAAACAACGCAACGGAAAGCGGAATCCCTTTGCAGACCTGACGTTTTGTCATTGCATCTCCACAAAATTGGTTTAAACTTTATTTTAACATTTTCAAATTCATTTTTATCCTTCGAAATATCATCAGTTTCATTTAAATTGATACGAGCGACCGCTAATTTTAAATTCCTCTCACACTCTGAATATTTGTACCCATAGAAACACATTCCAGGCTTGTAAACAAGCAGTGTGATTGTAACTTACCATCACATTGATTTCCATTTCCCTGATAACCTTCCTGACAGCCGCAGTTGTACGATCCTTTAGTATTTGTGCAGTTGGCATCACCATGACACTTGTTGGCTAGATGTTGATGGTCAGCTGATAATCCAGATGCTTCACATTCGTTGATATCTGAATGCGGAATATAGAAAGCTAAAATTCATTTCAGTTACTTGATATCGTCAAGGCAAGTGAGCGGCATATTTGCAGGCATGCGTATAAAGGAGAAAGGGAGATAGTTACTAAGCTACTCATAAATTAGCCTTGCAAAGTTGTACCAAAAAGGTGAAGTTTGAGTACGACAGTCTCTGGCAATGGATTAATTCAATGTGGGCTAATGTGACAATTCCTTTCAGTTCCGGAAAGTTTTGTTGTCTTCATGATATTTTATTCTAAAAAAAATCGGGTGTTATTGGCAGAACACGTGGTCGTGTAATCCGTAGTATTATTATTACCAACACAAGTGACTCCATCTCCAGAGTATCCTGTAAGACAGCTGCAATAGAAGGACCCTTTAGTGTTGGAACATATGGCGTCACCATGGCAATTGTGTGCTAAATGAAGATATTCAGCAGAAATCTGACCAGGAGAACACTCGTCGATATCTGAGATAAGAAAGAAGTGGATTTATTGAGACTGATAGTGAATCCCTTAGTCCTCTGTTTTCCCTTATTTTGATATAAATACCGTGGTACCAAGCCTTCAGGTCTTCAGAGTCGGTATTCTGCTGAACCGTCATCTGTATAATGTAAAGTCACGTGGACGGTGTTTCACACATTAAAAAAAGAAATGTACTTTAAATTTCTTCGGGTTAGTAGCACGTAAACACTTTGTTCAAGCCTAGTAGCTCAGCAGGCGAGCTTGACAATTCAGAGGGAACATTGAGGTCTAGACAAGAGGAAGTGGGCATTTTTGCAGGTGTTTGTAAAATGACAGTCGATTGTATCTAACGCCAAACGATTTTTCAAAGAGCTTTTCAAGAAGTTTGAAAGGTTTGGTTGAAGCCACCATTCTATGAGAATCAGCATTTTTAAAAGAAGATATTACTTACCATCACACGTAACTCCATCTCCAGAATATCCCATGAGACACGTGCAGTTGAACGATCCATTTGTGTTCGTGCAATTGGCGTCATCATGACAATTGTCAGTTTCAGTTTGACATTCCTCGATGTCTGAAAAGAAAATTGCAGGTTATTTTTTATGAATTTAGGGTTGATCTCGAGCATGTGGCTCCTTTCTAATGCATTGATAAGTGGAGTCGTGGTAAACCTCCACGACAGAGAGACAAGTCCATCTGAGGTAGATCTTCAGCATTTTACCAAGTTGCATGAGCAGTAATTTACCGTGAGTGAGTGATAACCAATAATTTACTAGCAGTCATAAGAATATTGAGTAAAAAGTGACAATTAAAGTGACAAGGCATTTTCTGTGTAAAGCTCTTAGGAACAATTGCACCGCAAAAGTAATATGGAGCATCTCTGACATGATTCAGAAAGTGTTATTTGTTAATGACGCGTAGGAAATACAAACTTCCTACTAAGGCCACTCACAACGGAACAACGGACACAAGAAATCTAACGAACCAATCAAAACTCGAAGCACGGTAAAAAGACTAAAAAAGTATGCAAGCAACTCATGATTACTTTTAATTTTGTTAATTACTGCTCGATTGAGGAGGTCAGAGTTTTAAACTAAGAGTAAAGCAAAACAAAATAAATTGCCTCTCATTTTGATATTCAAATGAACAACATGAGATAAGTAAAAATTACTAAAGGAAAGATTGATTATGGTAACATCTATACATTCACCGTCACATGTGACTCCATCTCCAGAGTATCCCGTATGACAGGTGCAGTAGAATGATCCCTTGGTGTTGGTGCAGTTGGCATCCACGTGACAGTTGTCCGTGTCTGTTGTACATTCTTCTATGTCTGAATTAAATGAAATGAGTTTTGGTGAGTTTGTGACTGCCTGTGAGAGCTTGTTTGACTACAATTGCTATTTAGCGTTTGTGTCCTGTCCATTAGTCATGCCAACACTAACTCCTTCAAAGAAAAATAATACAAACGTGAGAATTATCACAACAAAGATATTATCTTTATTTTTAATTTATCATTTATTTATTTACTTCTAACGACAAAAAATAATGACTTTGCTAACATATGTAGTTGAAATTATTTTATTAAAATTAATTTTATACATTTTACCTTGCTTTTAATTAATAGATTTATCTATTTACTCCTAGAACAAAAATAGTATACTTATGACATGGATAGTTAAAATTATATTTATTTCATCTTTATATTAATTTACGCAAACAAAATGAAAAATGTAGAAAAGGTAACTTTTAATCTCATACTGTTAATTCAACTGAACATTATTTATCCGTGATAATTTAACATAAACTGAGCATGATTAACATCTTTAACTAAGTCTACTAATTTTAATGCGTCTTTTTTAGGCTAGGATTTAAAACGGATTTGCCTCTCACTTTGAGATCATTATTGAAGGATTTTGGGAATGTCCTTTACAAAGTTTTAAACGCTATTGAAAGCGTTTAATCTTTTGTAAAGTTCACATTCCGAAAAAAGTGAGTAAGTTGTCATCTTATCATGAAAACGTACATTGACATAGATATTGACTTCATATTGCTACGGAACCCTAACTTTTCACTCTAAGACAAATTTAGTTGTCTCGATCTTAGTTACTTGTTTCGTACTGCAATAGTACACTCCATTCGGTTCCTAAACTTGCTTTGAATTTGATGACAACTTCACAAATTATACAAAGTAAAAAATACTTAAGTTTATCACATCAGAAATTGGATCAGGAGTTCTCTTGACTTTAAAAACTACCTAATTTTCTAACTTGAGGAAAACCGTTCACTTTCCTGCATACGTACCCATGCACGTGACTCCATTACCAGAATACCCGTTAAGACACGTGCAATAAAACGATCCTTTGGTGTTTGTGCAGTTGGCATCAGAGTGGCAGTTGTGAGCGAGATGATGATAATCAGCAGATATCTGATCAGGAAAACACTCGTTCACGTCTAAAGAAAAACAAGATGTTAAGTAGTTTTCGTTGCAGTGAAAAGTCTGATTCATCCATTTTTCTTAGTGTCTACAAGGAGCCAAGTTTTAAAAAATATCATTTTTTACAGTCATTCTATAATAAATCTGGTAACGGACTGCACTAACCAGATAGTTTTTTGCTTTTTGTGGAATAATTCACGGTTTGAAATGTTTAATTATAACAGTTGTGTAAAACAGGGAATGCACACACTCGAAAGATTTCCCCTAGACTAGTTACTATTCCACACGTAACAAACACATTGTTCTTACCAGCACAAGTAACGCCGTTCCCGGAATATCCATTTAAACAGGTGCAATAGAAGGACCCCTTGGTGTTCGTGCAATTGGCATCAGGATGACAGTTATGAGCATAATCACTGTGTTTCTGTGACAGGTTTTCTGTGTTACACTCACTTATATCTACATTGGAATAAGTAAGTCAAGAAAACAGTCAGTCATCGCCACCTTGAATTTTTTAAAATAATATTGAATTCCAAAAAACCTGTCTGATTACTCAATTTGGGCTCTGCAGAAGGCCAAGTTGATCTCAGGTATTAGTCGTTTTAAAATGGCATAGATAAAACAAGGCAACAAAAGGTAAACAAGCAACCGACTTAATTATTGCGTTAAAACCTCACTTGCGTATTGCATGTAGTACAAATTATTTACTTGTTTCTTAGGAATAGATCCGCTAGAGGATCGAAGAGATGGCTTATATCATAAAAATTCAGCTGTTAAGTATTGCAGAGATTTTAAACAGTCGAAACAAAAGGTCAGTAATTATAAACATAAATTACCGTACCTTCACACGTGACTCCGTCTCCAGAATATCCCGCATGACATGTACAGTAGAATGATCCCTTTGTGTTGGTGCAGTTGGCGTCAACATGACAGTTGTGTGTGCCAGATGTACACTCGTCGATATCTTAGCAAAAGATCAGGGTTACGGGAAATGTCAGAAACGGTTCTTCAAAAATGGGTAACTTTAAGATACGAGAAATCAGTGCCACATAAAGTTGTTGCGAGTTTATGCAGCTCTCATAGAGTCAAAAACTAGTCACAATCTAAGAATATCGAATGCGACGAAACAGAAACTTTCCAACATTGCATTGTTTCCTCCAACAGTTCAAGAACTGACCACTGGCTTTTCTGGAAGACTAACAACCCCTTCTTCTTCCAGGGAAAGAAACAATGACAATTTTGTGGTCTAAGCTGATAAGAATACTAATAATACAGAATTTACTTGTCCTTTTCTAGACAAGAAATAAAAACGGTTGACGGGGAAGTTCGTCAGGATATCAAATACAAACAATACACGGTACAAAGTAAAAGTCTTGTTAGTTACCATCACATTGATTTCCATTTCCTGCATAACCTTCCTGACAGCCACAGTTGTACGATCCTTTGGTGTTTGTGCAGTTGGCATCACCGTGACAGACGTGAGCGAGATGCTGATAGTCCGGTGACAATCTCGATGGATTGCATTCGTTGATATCTAAAATTATTTTGAGGTTAGAACCAACTTTCATCTGGCATTACGATGAGGGTCTTGCGGTTGGGTATAAATCCGCTTTCACAGACGAAATTTTACTTAAATTCCATTTCCCAGCTTATTTGTATTCCCAAATCCCAGTCCCATTCCCCAGATTTGGTTTGTGATTTCCAATGAGAAATCATGCAATTGTCAGTTCTAATTTACACCTTCTTTCTTTGAGTTTCGTTGGGTGGAGTTTATTTACCCATTATAACCGATCCAAGAACGGTGAAATAATTAAGAGACTCACCGTCACATGTGACACCGTCTCCAGAGTATCCTGTATGACACGTGCAGTGGAAGGATCCCTTAGTGTTGGTGCACTTTGCATCAGCATGGCAATTGTGAGCAAGATACTGATAATCGCTGGGTATCTGATCAGGAATACACTCGTCCACATCTAAAAGCATCAAATCACGAGGTAATCAGGAAATTAATTGTAACGTTCAGTACTGTTAAAAGGTCATTAACAAATTGCCGATTTCAAAGTTGAATTTGTTTATATGTGCAAAAAAAAAAACTCAGTTACATTTATAACGCCTTGAAAGCAAACTATTTACCAACGCAAGTGACTCCATCTCCAGAGAATCCCGTATGACATGTGCAGTAAAACGATCCTTTGGTGTTGGTGCAGTTTGCGTCGACATGACAGTTGTGAGCAAGACCGCGATATTCATCAGAAATCATATCAGGAAAACACTCATCGATATCTGGAAGCAAAAACAATTGCGAAAGTGACTAAGTGAAGAAAATCACAGTTAGAAATTTTCATCATAATTATGCATAAGTGGATAAACCCAAAACGTCTCAGTACCATCACACATGACTCCATCTCCTGAGTATCCCGTATGACAGGTGCAGTAAAATGATCCATTGGTGTTGGTGCAGTTGGCATCCACGTGACAGTTGTCCGTGTCCGTTGTACATTCCTCTATGTCTGAAGTAAATGAAATGAGTTTTGTTAAGTTTGTAACCGGCTGTGAGAGTTTGTTTGCAGGAAGCTAATGTGTATTCTAATGCTACAATTTGCATTTGGCGTGTGTGTCCTGTCCATTAGTAACGCCAACACTAACTTCTTGAAAGAAAAATAATACAAATGTGAGAATTATCAAAAAGTAAACAACAGTATCTTTACTTCTAATTTATCACTTATTGATTCACCTGCGAAAGCCTGCATGTGTTATTGGATCAACATAAAAAAGAGACGTATGCTGGAAAAACTAGAACTTAATATGTGGGTGCTTTAGCTTATGAACATTTCCTGTGCCACCAAGCGAACATGGAGTGTAACGACGCAAAATGTAACATTAGTGCCAAATGTAGAACCTCTAACGCAAAATGGGAGAATTCCTGGCTGATCAATAGCAAAGCTTATCTTACATTGCTATCCTTAGCATGCGGTTGACCAATTTGGTTATGACAAGAAATTTGATATTCAGAACACTGTCAACGCTGCCTAAAGTTGTACTACTGCGAGCGGCAACATGAGTTGCTGGGCAACACAAGATCTTTAAAGAAGGAATTTGGCATTCACTCGACAATACATATAATTTTATTTGCTCACCCCAGCCGGAGCGCCATTGAAAGTATTCTATTGTATTGAATTGCAATAAGCTATTACTATGAAAATCGTAGAATTACGCAGGTAAAACAAAAAATGCCCGAAAATGTTGTTTTTCTGACGATGTTTAACCTAGTATAAATGATAACCGAGTATTTTACCTCTTAAAACAGAGAATTAATGGACATTTGTTACGTATTTAAGCCAAGAAACATACACGATTCTAAGGTACCAAGTTGTATTCCACAGTGTTTAATATCTCTGAGAAACCTGAGAAAAGATGAAGCAACGTTGAAAAGTGATTGACTTATACCGCTTGTGGCACGACGAAACTTCCTTGGCGAGAATCACCTACCTGCACAAGCCACTCCATCTCCAGAATAACCATTAAGACACGTGCAGTAGAATGATCCTTTGGTGTTGGAACAGTTGGCATCAGCATGGCAGTTATGAGCAAGATGTAGATATTCCTCGGAAATCTGGCCAGGAAAACATTCGTCCACATCTGAAAGGGCCAAAAGAAAACAACCTTTAAAAAAATAGTACTTAGTATGGATAAGTAGCATGTTTGTAATTAAATGTGGGTTTAGAGGAGTACGATGTTAAGCTGTGTAATCAAGTAAATTTCGCAGTCTCTGTAAACAAATATAATTCTCAAAATAACTGTATGCAGTTATGTAAGGCAATTTTTTACGTGATGTCTTGGAATAAGGCTAGAGAAAAAACTTCTAAGGTTTTACAATGAGAGGCTAAAGGCAGCCAGGAATTGTGTCAAAATGATGTTTTCTCATTAATACCTCAAAGCTGTTTTGTTTTACCTGAACAAATCACACCATCTCCTGAGTAACCATGGTGACAGGTGCAGTAAAATGATCCTTTGGTGTTTGTACAGTTAGCATCGTCGTGACAATTATGGGCATAACTGCTGTGATGAGGCGCTAAGGCTTGAGTTTGACATTCACTTATATCTGTGATTTACATTACAAAAATACACATTACCTTTCATTTGGTTTGAACCGTATTTAATGCTATAATTTTGGGTATGATCTGTCCACACGGAATTAACAATTTAGCAAAACCACTGTTCTGAGAGGCTAAGAGCAAATTAAGTAATAGTAGGTACTGATGCAGTGATTTACATATATCCGTTTGTTGAGATACAGTTTTTGGGTGGCTTACACTAGGTGTATAGCCACATTACGGTACGGTTGAATTTATTTATTTCTTTGTTTACGAGAGCCGAGCGCCTGTCGCGTGATGCCACACATGTACGCATTTCGGAACTATTGTTAAAACATGCTTACTTTTTAGAAAATGATGGAACTCAGAACACTGAATTGCTGTCTAAGGAACGAGAGTGGTTCAAGAAAAAGTGGTCATCACGGAAAGAAGTAAGAAAATGTAAAAAAAATATTAACCTCGAGGCGTTATCGTGACAGACGGATCCTTTAAAAGATGACGATTATCAATTTCATTGAAAGTTTTATATTCTAATTAGTAACTGTGATTTTTAATTGTAAGTTGTGATTTTATTATATTTTAATTGTAATCAGCAGCTACAATTTTAAAGAATAACTCTGGTTATCTCTGGCCCCACAAGCTTGCAACTTAAATCCTCGCCGTATTTATCTTATCGTATTGTATTGCTGTCAATCGATTAACGGAAATTCACGATACTCATAAACATAAATTCCTCAGAACTGTGGGAGGAGTTTACCATTACAAGTGACTCCATCTCCAGAATATCCCGTATGACACGTGCAGTAGAATGATCCTTTGGTGTTGGTGCAGTTGGCATCAGCATGACAGTTATGTGTGCCAGACGTGCATTCATCGATATCTAGGGAAGACAAAGTATTTTAATCATTTTGACACCCGTTCGTGTAGATATGTTTAGGAGTTGTATTACAATCTTCACAGTCGTTCACCATTATCAATTTGCTATTCAGGATCGTGAGGAGGAGCTATCCAGGAGCGCATTATTTTACCCACATCCGGCCTTTTGAAACGTTCATTAAACGAGAAATGATAACATAACAAGTTGGAGACTTTAATTGTTTAAAACGAATATTTGGCTAGTTTTGAATCTTTTAAAAAACAGCTCACTCATTTAATTAGTCATAAATAAAGCAAAATTTTCGAAACCGATTGGCCAGTTTTACTCGTGGCTCTTCATAGTAAATTGTGCTCGCTTGTGATTGACCAGACCGGGAGGCGGACATGATCATTCAATTATTACAAACTGAATTAAGCTTATTTATTCCTCAAAAAACAATTTGTCAGTAATACTTCGGATTGATCAACCACACTGGAAGACCACAAGACGTTGGGGTCCGATTGAAAAAATTGGTAGCGCATTCTATTACCTTGACGGGATAACATTTTTTCACAAAGTTTAGTAAATCGCGAACGAGTTGAAGGACGAAAGAAGCAGCCGGAAGAAATCGAAACTTTCGTTTACGAGCAAAAAAGCAAAAGAAGGCGAAGAAAACATCATGAAAAAATATTAAAACGTTGTTTATCGTCGATATACAAGACGTTTTTGAATTACGTGTTAGTTCACCTGATTTGTGGGATTGAAACAATGAATGCATGGCCCGGGTAAGTGCACGCACTACCGGATAGCGTTTTCTTTTTGTTTGGTTTTTGTTTTAATAGGCCATATATAAACGTTTTTATTGGTGAAATACTAATTAGACTAGGATGTTCGGTCTTTATGGGGACTTTTCAAACCTTGTCCTTGCCGTACGGGAAGGTCACGATTTGAGATTTTCCCGTGAAGACCTCACTTTAGGTTTATAAGTAGTTAGTAGCAGTACCTGTACATTGTTCCCCTGAACCAGAGTATCCGTCTAGGCATGCGCAGTGGTAAGATCCTTTTGTGTTTGTACAGTTAGCATCATCATGACAAATGTGAGCCAAGTGTTGATACTCAGATGACAATTCAGAAGCGTTACATTCGTCAATATCTTCGAAAAAGAAAAGAAAAGGTAAGTAGACTTTGTGCAATGTTAAGCTAATAAAAAGTACGTTACTTGGATATAGGGTTTTCATTTCTGTAAGAAACTTTTTGCATTTCGCAATGCTTTGGGCATATTGGTTCGTTCACGTAAAGTTAAATTGAGTGGCCGTCGCAAAGAAGACAAAAACAACAGAAGTAGTACCAAGACACGCGACACCATCTCCCGAATATCCCGTATGACATGTGCAATGGAATGATCCTTTGGTGTTTGAACAGTTGGCATCCACGTGACAGTTGTGCGCAAGGTGTTTATATTCATCAGATATCTGATCAGGAGAACATTCATCCACATCTAAGAAAAAACCAAAAAATTAATAAATCACCAAATATTTTGAATGTCGGAATACATCTTAATTTCTTTTGTAGTTAGTCCTATAACACAATTATAAATTTGTATTAAGATTTGTGTGTAAGAAAAAAATCAATTTACCAACACACGTATTTCCATCTCCAGAGTATCCCGTATGACACGTGCAGTAGAATGATCCTTTGGTGTTGGAACAGTTAGCATCAGCATGACAGTTATGAGCAAGATGTTGATATTCAGCAGATATCTTATCGGGAAAACACTCGTCAATGTCTACAAGAAAAAGGTAAAAAAGAAGGTAAGAGGGAATTATTATCCACGATGAGTGTCAAACTGAAAGTCTTAAAAACTGGGTTATAAGGACAAATGTGCATCAATATTGTATCATTTGTAACAAAACGCATAACGAAAACTGACTAAACATTACAGTACCATCACACATGATTCCATCCCCAGAGTATCCCGTATGACACGTGCAGGAGAATGATCCTTTGGTGTTGGTGCAGTTCGCGTCCATGTGACAATTATCTATTTCTGTGTCACATTCCTCGATGTCTGAAAAGGAAAGTAATAAGTTTCTTTAATGAAGAATAATGCTATCCTCTTAAAAAATTCTTGTTGAAGATAACTAGTTAAAGTTATTCCATGGTCAAATGATAATATAATAAGTTCCTTGTGCCATTTTGAATAAATAAGCAAAATAAAGTTTCTGAAAGATACAAATTGTATTTGCAACGCTGATACAATATGTTAACCTTTAAAAAATTACTTGTGCTTATTTATTACAAAATCTAGCACGTTTTGATGTCATAAAATCAAATATGGATCAGGGCTTTTCAGAACTTTCCTCTGGAGAGATTCTATTGCAGTATTTTCATGCTTTTCACACCGATGTTTCCGGCACAGCACTGAACAATGCAGGTCAGCAATTTGTGGTCTGGTTGCGTGCACTCGGTTTCAAACGTCCATTTTTGAAGAAAGCAATCATCTATATCTCACAAGCCACTGTAGGAACTACTACAGTACAATGTGAGACAAAAACAAATCGGCAAGAAGATAACCTACCACAACAAACTTGAAGCCACAGGACAAGTTAGAACAGCAAAGATGCCCTTACCCGTAACAAGAGAGAGTTGAAACCAAAGCCTGGCAATATGGACAGAAAGAGTTTGAACTCGGAGGGGAGTATGTCCCAAGGCAATATGGAAATGCTGTTCAGTTGCTCTTCCATCACCTTCATGGTATAACCAGCCAATCTTATAACAAAAATTAAGACCGGAGATATACGAGTCGATCCGATAAGCCACTAGACTAGAGCCCCGACATGGTTCAACTGGATTCACCAGAGACAATTAACTGTACATCTGTCATTGCTACAAGGTGCTATTTTTTAAATCCTCCTCTCTCAAAGTGCACAGGAACATTTCGTCCACTATAATAGTAGTGAATATTTCCAGTCTGCACTCGATATTCTGAAAGGAGGTTTTAATACAGGGATTCCATAATTCCTCAACATTCGCGTTGAGATTTATTGGCATAGACTCCTAAAAAGTTCAGAGATTTAAATCTTCAATTTAGGAAGTACATGTAACACCTTAACTCAAAGATCGATTTAAATGACAAGTGGCACTACTTTAACAAAATAAATATGGTTGTGTTTGATAGCGTTAGTAAGCAAAGATACTAAGCAGATTTTAAGGATGCAAAACGCACTATCAGACAGCTTTTGGGTTTTTGTAAACAGGAAGGTAAGTACAAGGCAAGTATGTCCAGAGGAGCACCAGTAGGGGTGGGGTAAGCAGTACAATCACGCACAAGCATGAAACCGAGCGCAAAAATGGAATCTTGTATTTTCCTGCACAGAGTGCGCTTTCGGTTGCGTACTTTGGTCGCTCATGTAAGCTTATCGAGGGGAAAAGCAGGCAAAATAATAGCTCAGGTGGAAATTTAAAATACGGCTGTAACTTCAAATTTATAAACAATAACACGTTGTCCACATAAGAATGGAGTACACAATAGAATCCGAAGCATTCACAAGCGTTTAGTGACATGATTGCAGTTTAATGTTTAAATAGGAAGTAATTTACATTTCATACAAAATATTTTACTATTCTAATTTCGATATCCCTGCTTTTGCTAGGGGCTGCTGTGGAATTATCGCACAGCTGTGTTTCACCCTCTAAATATATTTTTGTTTTTCTAGTTTACAGGAGAGTAACTTTCCTTGAGCTCTTTCCACCATAAGACAACAGTTGTAATGTCAGTGAATTCTTGTGCTTCACGGTTGGGTAAGACCGCTATGAATGGATTAAATTACATCAGTCTCCGTTGGCACAACGACGGATCTTTTAGATGAATCACTTACCTTCACAAGCCACTCCATTACCAGAATAACCATTAAGACACGTGCAGTAGAATGATCCTTTGGTGTTGGTGCAGTTGGCATCAGCATGACAGTTGTGAGCAAGATGTAGATATTCATCAGATATTTGACCAGGAAAGCATTCATTCACGTCTGACAAGAAAAAAGGATAGTTTCGTGTGGTCACTTTTGGCGCAGAGTTAGAGCCATTCATCTTTTTGTGGAACATCAGGCTCTACCGGTGATGATCGTATTATGTATGACGTCTCCATAAACTTGAAACGATGCCAGATCACCTTCTTTTTAGCAATCACTTCCCAATGTCCAAACGTTTTCTTTATAAACCTATGTTCTAATTTTACGACACCCTTAGAGAGCTTTGTATACGAAAACGTTCGGAGGATTCAACGAGTTATGTGGAGGTATGGCTCTAACACTTTCTAATGCCAGTAACCCCTGATTTTCAGAGCAGAAGGAACTTTAATTTAGCGGTCAAATTATATAAGTATGACTGTGGATACCTGATGTATCCTAATGCATATTTTTTCAACATGGTCATAGATTGAAGAGATTTCAATTTATAATGTGACGACCTTGCCCAAATTACTTAATTTTCCCAAAACAACTGATATCAGAGATTTTTGTTTACCGGCACAAATTACACCATCTCCTGAGTAACCATGGTGACAAGTGCAGTAAAATGATCCCTTGGTGTTGGTGCAGTTAGCATCGCCGTGACAATTGTGGGCATAACTGCTGTGATGAGGCGCCAAGGATTCAGTTTGACATTCGCTGATATCTAAAATGTAGTTGTAACAGTGAGCATATTGCATTAAATTTTTGTATCCTGGAAACTCCAAATTTTAGACGCAAACATCTACATCGACAAAGACCCTGCCAAGAGAGGCGTTTTTTCAACCAAAACCAGTATAAGCCTATTGAAGCGGTTTTCCGCTGGGATCGACCTAATCAACTGCAATGTCACGTTCAGGCGTTGATTCATTTGCTTGAATTTAGGGGTCACGGACAGTTTGGGTTGCACAGTGTTGGCAATGGTTTGGCCAGGTTCAGTTGTCCTGATAGAAAAACCGTTTTGAATCTATGTTGTTGGAAATATTTTCTATCAGAAAGTACAAATGAATCTGGTTCTGTTAGTGAAGGACGAGCACCAATCCATCTGTCCAAGGTTCTTTCAATATAATAAAACGCTACTTAATTCAAATAACCATTTTTTCTGTGATAAGGTATAGCGTTATAAAATGGGAAAGGGGAAGGGATAGTGGGATAAAAGGGATGTATTATCACGAAAAATGGAATGGTAATGTGAGCGAGATATACCATTCCGGCTTTGTTCCAAAATTAGTATTGATGAAAAACAATCTATATGTATAAAAATGACCCTGACCAGCAGGATCCTGGGGAGAAACAGGAACGAGAGAACTCTAGCATGGCTTGTTACAGGGCTGCACCATGAAGCTGGCTGTGTCCACTCACAATACTGACTTCTGCGGCGCCCTAGCTTGCCACTGTTTCCGAACATTTGGTAGCATGTATAATCCCATACAGACAAAAGTACTTTAGCTTACCTTCGCAGTGCACTCCGTCTCCAGAGTATCCCGTATGACACGTGCAGTAGAATGATCCTTTGGTGTTTGTGCAGTTGGCGTCAACAGGACAGTTGTGCGTGCCAGATGTACACTCGTCGATATCTATTGCAGAAAATTCACACTCCAAAGAATTACCGAGCAAATCGAGTTATACCTGACATTTTCGATCGGGCTCAATTATTTTTAGTTGAAACTGATTGCTATTAATTACTTTTATTGATATATTTTTATTTTACCAAAACCATCCTGCTATTTTCATATCACTCCTATAACCCGGGGGGGTACTCCCTATAATTGCCTATACGGGGAGGCTCCGCCCGAAAGGGATACCTTTTTCAGGCTTCAGGTATATAAAAGGGTAGGGATTTCACAAGTTTTAGGTATATGAAAGGGTAGGAAAATCT
>OMLO01000094.1_pt1 | contig 40166 bp, 31 predicted proteins | sample 1674811 | NCBI WGS metagenome assembly OMLO01 (sample SAMN06265003, study PRJEB25207) | coral metagenome | isolation source: Coral host | place: Mexico:La Bocana,Puerto Morelos, Mexico | collected 2008-11-13
TCGGGCTCGCCAAAATACTGCATGACTCGTAAAAATATACAGCGATACTACACACTAAAATGTCTAATAAGATATATGTATCCCAAATAACTGGAAAGTATAAACGAGAAATTTCGTACCCTTCACATTACTTGAGAAGGGAACTTCTTATGTGTGGACCATAAAATACACCAACACAATTTTTGACAATGTTATTTGTACATCATACTATATTTCCAGTGATGTGCAAACAGATTTAAATATATGCATCAAACTGTGCTGGATATGCAATGCAAGTAGCTCGAATTCTCAGGAATTCCTTCTTAAAGGAACACTTTTAGAAGTGGAACTGACGTTAAATACATTAAAACTCACTCGATGTCCAGCCTCTTTGCCAAGTCGGCGAAAAACTGCGACATACGAACAAGGCGTAGCAAGTGCAACATCCTCAAATACGACAGCACCAACAGCTGTTGCTCTGTGGGCGCCGCTACAACGAAGAGGTCGATGGGGAAGGAAGCCACCAGATCGAGTGGAAATTTTCCTTTCGTGTAGTGGATCCGTAATCCCTTGGCTTCGCAGATGGTTTCACCGTGGTGGTTTGTGTACGCCATGTGAAAGTTGAGATATATCTGTGGAAAATCAAACAGTTAAATAATAATTTCCTCACACAAGATACAGCGTTTGCAATCAGTTTATTAACAAAATTAATAGTGGTAATTGAACTGAGTGGAGAGCAATCTAGTCTGAAATTATACCCGTGATTTCAAAATCGAACGAGTGCGCAGCGCGAGCTCCATTTGAAATCACAAGTATGATTTCAGAACAATATTGCACGACCCAAAGTTCAATTGTCAGCTTATTCCATCCATTTTGAAATTTCACAATTTAATATCCTAAATACAAGAACTACAAGATGTTGGTCAGTACCATTAAATATTGAACCAGTAGCCTATTTGAAAAATAGGAAAAAGCGAAACCAGAAATACCTTCATATCTCATTTTGAAAAGTTGTCAACGTCATGCCAACGTGATGTGATTGCGTCGTGTGATTGGATGTTTTGTTTTACTGTCTTATTCTCATTGGCTGCGAAAAGATGCGATTTAGAACAAAAAAATAGTGCGATTGCGAATAAATCGCACCGCTGAGAGCCAATCAGATTGCAAGGATAACCAGTGATTTCAAAATGGATTTAATAAATAAATTAATTAATTAATTAATAAAATAGTTAATTAATTCATGAAATGATGTTTTAATTCCAGGAACAAGTATAATTCACTGCCGGGGGAAACTCTCATATCACAAGGGAAGGGGTGCTCGTGGTACCTTAGGGGTTGAAAAAAACCTTTTGGTACCCCTTGGCGTACTTTTGGAACCTTTTGGTCTGCCTCCAAAGTAAGGTCCCCAGGGAAGGTTAGTCAGTACCTTTTAGGCTATCGAGCAGAAAAAATATGACAAGTGACGAGGTGTTGTTTTATAATCGGGTACCACTTAGTGATCACCCACAAAACAGGACCTTTGTCCCTCTTAGTGGTTCTTATCATAATTTCTGATAGGCAACGCCCCACCCCCCATCCCCCGGGTTTATTAATCTCTTTTTAACGCGAGGCACACGACTGCCAGTGCCTATTATCGTGAACTTGACCATTTGTTAAATGAATCCAATCTCCTTGGCCTCTCGAACAAGATGAGATCTTGGTTCTTGCCATTCATGCCACGTGGAATGGCATGTTACTATGGGATTTTATTAGCACCCACCTCAAAGTAAAATGAACATTCACAAATATAGTTGAATGCAATTAGATACCATGGGTGATCTTGGAAAGCAGCCTGGAAAAAAAGGGGTGCCAGACGTAATTAGCAATTTATCGGTAAATTTTTCACGGTTACAAGTAATGTTTCTACATTATAGTGGACACTGGATGCTTAAGGTCATTCCACTGAAATAGAACCTATACTGAGATTTTTGTCAAACTTTGCCTATTGATTGATTATATTATAGGAACTTAAATTTTGAAATAAAAATGAAGGGTCCCCATGTTCGTTCCTTATAATAGCACCATGATTATAGTCACGATTACTTGCTTAATTCACGTTTCCCACGATCGCTTCTTGTTCTACACTGAGAACTGGGCCATATTTTTTTTTACATAGAGAAATTTATTATTCAGTTCAAAACAAGAGAAAAAAATATAGGTCACCACACTCGTTTTCGAAGAAATGACGATTTACTTCTATGGCGGGGTCCAGCCGTAAATAAAAAAGCCGCAATTTTCTTTTGCGCGAGCTCTAATCACGTGAGAAATTGTGCGCAGTAGGGGATGCGTAGTGCAACACTGGGGAATGACCTAAAAATAAGAGAAAGTCTGTATAATATCATCAGGCCGATTAACACATATAACACGTATTTGCAGTCCCCCCACGCCCCCTGGGTGGGATGCTAGTCCATCACAGGGTTACCCCTAGCAATAAATGGGCAGGTATCCATTTATACACCTGGTTGGAAAGAGGCACTGCGAGAGCTACGTGCTTAGGAACACAACGTAATGTCCCCGGCCAGGACCCAAACCTGGACGCTGAATCCGAAGGTGTGCGAACTTATCATGAGGACACGGGCACCTCCACACATTGCATGCTTCTATGAAATATTTACCCTGGTGCCATGGTTTTAAACCTTGTCTAGTTCACTGTCCAGAGTCTTCAAGACAGCAGTTTGTATTTGATCATCGTAGCTGCGAAACTCACCGTACATTTTTTTTAGTTCCATACTTCGAGAACCAAGAAAAAAATTTGAATTCGCAAGACGTGATCTATTTTCGCCGCTCAATTGAGTCAGGTCCACGTTCTTCCACGCGAGAAAGTTTAGAGTACTAGCGCGGGCTCTTTTCTTGCACAGTGGTTGGTTATCCGACCATGAGCACAGACTCATGACTAAACAAGTACGCTGACTTACCATGTACGTTATAGTGAGAGTAGTAGCAAACACAAAGAAGCAGTTGATATATTTGATGAGCGTCAGTTTGCTGTTGGGCAAGATCACAAAGTTGACAAGCATATCAGTCAAATAGGCTTTAAGCCAAGCCAAGTTGGCGAGGATACGTTGTTCAGTTGTGGCCGCAGGCTGAGTGGTATCTTCGATTTCCAAAGTTATTTTGTTTTCATCCTTGTCCTCTTCCTGTCCCTGCGTTAGACATCACAAAATTTTAAAGCAGTCAAACTTAATTCGAAGTTGGTTTAATGTAATATTCCAAAAGTTGTACATTGGTATCTATTTAGACTTTAGACAGTTCCTCACAATTACAAGCAACAACAAAAAAGGAAAAATTCGATCAGTGTCAAAGATAGTACACTGTAGTTGCAGGAAATTTTTTAAAACGAATATTCGTGAATTTTAGCAAACCACTGATTTCCTCATTTTACTGTTTTTGTTTCTTAGAAGCTCTTACACCCTTACACCAGAAATGCATCAGTGTTTCACTGGTTTGAATACTGGGCGTGCTCTTGAAACCAGTCGAAATGAGCTTAATGTATATGTTGTCATCACAAGCACTTTAATTTAACGTTGGACGCAACCACAGACAGTTTGCACGAAGAGTAGAAACCCTTTGAGTGTTTAAGTTGTCACAGAAGTATTCACCAGGCGTTGTTAAAATCACGGTCGTACTACTGGGATTGTAAGCTATTGAATTTTCTGAATTTAGTTTTTCGGGTATTTTCAAATCTGAGACTGAAGTTATTAAGTTTGACCGTCTAACTCGTTACTAGTCACCAGGAGCTTTGAGTGAATTCAAAGAGTCTGACGGCAACAAAACATTAATCTATGTTAATCTATATATTTTTTTCGCAAGTCATCATTTTTTCTATGATTGTTTGCCAAAGTTCGCAATATTTACGTCAGTTTTTCATGCGCCTGTCCTGTTACTGATCGTAAATGTCGATATACATTGTCAAAGTAGCTGTGGATCCGCAGACTGCTTTGCCATTCATTGTTAATTGCAGGACAGACGCATAGAAAACTGACGTCACTTTGTCTTTTATAATAACAACATCTATCTCCACTTATTGGCAATGACAATTAACCAATAAGCGCGCAGGAATTTCTGCAGTTATTTTATGTAAAATAACACCTTGAGCTTGTTTTCCTCCGTATCTTCCTCTTTAGTTTCGGCGAGAGTCTTATCACGTTTAATCACCAATTTTAGTCTCCCCTCAGCTGTTTTAAGGATTTTCTTGTGGATTTTTGGATAATGAGTGAACACTTCGTCTAGGTCTTTTTTGGTTAATACGAAGACATCAGAATTTATTTGTGCCCTGGAAAAGAGTAATAAAGAAGTGTTACGGATCAAAGACAAAGCCGCGAGACCTGTTAAGAGGGGTAATTTACAATTGTTTCGCTGGTGTAGCTTACGCGTTTGAGACTTCATTTAAAAACTTGTATTTTTTGCTGCATTTCAAAGAGTTAAGCTCTAATAATTAACCTCAACATTGAGATTTATTGCTTCTAACCTGATCGATGCTGTTCTGGGGCAACCGAAAACAACGCTGATCTCTCCAAAGAAACTTCCTTCACCCATGGTGTCAAATATAATAGGCTCATCGTCCTCAGAAACAACTTCCACAGTGCCACGGTGAATAAAAAACATCTAATGGAATAAAATAAGTTGTTCGTGATTTTATTAAAAATTGCTTCCTTCATAAGGGCTTATACTAATAAAAGCTTATTTCAACCCTGAAAATATATGAGGTACTTGATGCAAAATAATCCATGCACTTTTCCAGCACAACTCGGTTGTGTAAAAGTCCTTTGTAATAAGCGTACTACCACCCGTGTTGAAAGTTGCGCAACTTAACATGTTGCGCGACTTGAGTTTCCCTTGAACAACATGCTACCCGGCCGGCGCTACGATACTGCAAAAGCGCCTCATAACTTAGGCGCACAACGGATATGAAATGCGAATCGAATGCAAATGGACGATTTTCATCCTAGTTAGGACTAGCTAAATTGAGTATGAAGGTTTAATCGAAAATGTCTTTTTTCCTCGGAAAGAAAAAACTGTTTCAACGAAAAATTTATAGCCTCTTTGCACACTTGTTATCGGCTAATATGCAAAAGACGAGTAAATTTAAGATTTCTGGGCTTGCCGGAGAAATTTGATTTTGTTTGATTTTTTTGGACATTTACTCTTAAAAAGCGAAGGCACATTCAGTTAGCGAAGGGTGTCTGCGTCTTCTCAGCGAAAAAGTAAGTTATAAACAAAAAACTATGCAAAGAAAAATAGATCGGCCATTTTGACTCATAAATTAGCGAGTTTTTACTCAGTTTAAGATGTTAAAGAATCGTTCCAAATATTATCCCTTAAACTGGTTGTTACAAATGGTCACTAACTCAGAATGAGCAATTTATTGCGGATGAACCCGAGATACAAAAATCTCTTCTTCCAAAATATGCTCTGGAGGCTCGCTCTTTATACTCCTACCAGCAAGTTATACTATACAAATAAAAAAAAAACGATGGACAGAGGAAAAGCCCGGAAACCGCACGATAAAAAGGCCTTCGCCCAATTTTAATGAACACCTGGGATTATGCTTCTTGTCAGTTGCAAATTTATTGGCAGGAGCTTACCCCTCTTTCAGTGCGTGATTTTACCCCGTAGTCAGGAAGTCAACTTTTGCAGTATTAACCAACAGAGCAGACGCGTGAGCAAATATCTGTGGTATTACAGTACTTCAAACCATCCTCACCTCTTGTCCAATGTCTCCTTTTCGTACCACGTACTCATTGGCAAGGAAATAAACTGGCTTAACTTTCATAGACAGCATGATCTTCAAGAAACCAATGTCCGTGTCATCGAATAAATGTACCTGATCGGACAAAAAAGGAACAGTTGATCAGCGATTTAATGTTTAAATGATTTCGTTAAAGTACATGACGTCTCGTCTTTCATTTTCCTATAAGCAAAGGACATTAAGACGAAATCCGTTATGAAATCAAGCAATCTCTGTTTCAAGTGGATAAACCCTGTACCAGAATTGTGGCGGGTCCGGTCGAACTTCGGGTCAGGAAAAGGTTTGCCTTTTTTCGTGGAAAGAAAGGACTTGGTGAGTATATAATAAAACTTGTTGTTATGTTGAATTGCTTGCTTTTCCTTTTTGTCACACGCAAAAATGACTTAGGAAGATTGAGGCTGATTGAGAAGTCGAGATTTGGGAGTATTTCGGATCGTGCCGCTTGAACACAAGTACATATTGTTGTATATTGACGATACCACAGTATTCAGGTAAATTTGAACTGCTTTTGCACCGATATTTCCAAAACGTTCGATAACAATTACATAAAGCGGAAAAATCAAGGACATGCACACTTCGCTGGCCGGTTCCTGAATGATACAAATCTTTAATTTTGATAACCAGCTTTGTTTTCTAAGATTTCATTTACTGTCTCTTTCGCTCGACAGCTTTTTGAAAATCTCATTCGTTCAAATTAATTCCAAATTGAACTCGAAACCGCATGATTACCTAGACTAATTTATATAGCCAAGATATATAAACTGTTCACTTGTTTTGATCTAACTACATGATTATGACTCTGAAATAGAGCCAATATATTACAACAATATTGTAATAAAACAAAACTTAATTAGTTTTTAAAAATGTGAACAGTCACCTGCAGACTCATCTTGCTACAAATGATATGACCCCCGTGCAAAAACGTGAAAAACAAGTTGAAAAGTATTATAGAAAATAAACGAAAAGAGGGTGAACTTTTTACCCGTTCAATCAGGTCTTTGTACATACTGAGGGAAATATCAGCTTGCAGAGACAACGGGAGACCTTCAAACAACGAACTGGCATGGACCCCTTTGTTCCGCAGCCAAAGATATTCGTAGTAGCTGAAAAAAAGAGGAGTTGGCATTTAAGGGTACGAAGCATATCTGAAAAAAAATCCATGTTGAACAGCATAACCCACTGCCGGTTAACAGACAATCTGACTAACTACACGGGGATGGTCTTGTTATAGACGGCAGCAAGAGCTATTCGATCCTTGGAAATACCCCAGACAGATCGATGGGATCGATGAAGTCTTTGTAGTCGTCTGATAGCGTTATACTTAACCTTGCGAACCCAGAGATCATGGGTTCGAATAGGCCTAAATATTTTTCAGGCTTTAATTTCACAGCTGCTTAAGTTGTGTGTAAACTGCGATAATCAATCATGTCTTCATATCTCTCTGCGCAGTTTAAATATAGGATCCTTCATATATTCCTTTAGATAGTTACTTATTGTCATTGCGTTAGTCTTGTTGACTTAAATGTGGGAAGGACTGTGGACCAAACGATCCGAGTTCGAGGACAATACTCCTTCCTTTAATATCGTCTCTTTCCACTCAGGAGCAGTTTTAGTACAGGAATCTTCCAGAAGAAGCAGTACAGTTGCTAATGCTAATGCTAAGCATAGTTCTCATTAGCCAAATACGAAAGTTTTTTACAGACATACCTTTCGATACGGGCTGTTAGTTTGTCAGATATTTCTTGTTCCTAAAAATAAAAATAAAAAAAAGTAATCAAATTCATGTTATAAAGCATCAATTCAACAAAAACAAAAATAAAATGATGTATAAAGCAAAGAGTAGAAAGGTCTTTATGCACTCTGACGCCTTGGACATATATCATCTTAAGTTACCTCTCGTCGTTAGGACGATTCCGGAAGGCTGTCATCAATTCCTCACTATCTCTTTCAGGATACCTGCAAACCTTTTAGCAACTGAATCTGGCAACGTACCTAACTGCAGTTTAGGCCAGAAAGTACGGCAGGACTTTTACTATTAGTTAAAGTAACGACTTGCATTTTATTGCCGCTTACCTTCAGGAAAGTCTTGATAGTCTCAAGTCTTTCTTGGTAACGAGCCCGCTGTGCGTCAGCGTTAGCCAGACCAGCAGCAACACTGGCAATGATGTAACCATAGAACACGATACCAAAGATCATACAAAACACTGCGTATCCCATCTGACAAACAATAATGACATAAATTAATCAATTAATTAATTAAATAAATACTTGATAAATTTAATAATTAGGCAAGCAATCAAGGCTGCAATAATCCAGTCAATCGATCAATCAATCAGTTAAGCAAGTAAGCAAGGAACCAACCATTAATCGTCAATCAATAAATCATGTGGGAGGCGCGAAGGACCCATGGTTAGTGCGCTCGTCTCTGGATCGAGGGATCCGGGTAAGTGTCCTGGGCAGGACACCTTACTCGCACAGTGCCTGTCCCCACCCAGGTGTATAAATGGGTACCAGCAAATTTAATGCTGGGGGTAACCCTGCAATGGACTAGCATTTCAATTATGGGGAGTAGAAATACTCTTAGTCGCCTCATGCTACGGAAACCGGGATAGGTTTCGGCCTATCGGGCCACTTGACTCGTATGCAGACTTTACCTTTACCAATGAATCAGTTAGTTAGTCAACAATTGCAAGTCACTTAACCGCGAGCCAATAAGTTATCGAGTGAGATGTGAGCAAGTTCCTACCACGTAATTACTAATTTGTGTTTGTATTTCTCAGTTACCCTTTTGAAGCTGTCATATGCATATTTGGAGCCATACGCGGAGGTAACAATGGCAGCTGGTCTTATCGCTATCGAAATCTGTTTAGCAGTTTATTCAAATTGGGTAGACGAAACTAAGCTGGGCATAGATTCTCTTTCATTTTCGAAGTGGCAAAGATAGAAAATGGGTTAACTGTCGAATTTACCTCGGTCATGGTATGCGCACGAACGTCCCCGTATCCAACCGAGGCTGAGGTAGCCGCTGCCCAGTAAAGACAAGTAATGTACTGATTCTCAAAAGATGAACTTCCTGTCAGCAAAGTGTAAAACGACAATCTATGATTTATTTTCTTCAGATGTGCAACAATTCAAAACGCAATAAGTTTATTTTAACTGGATACAAGCCTGCATAAGGCCATTCTTGGACTGGCCTTTTACTATTGCATCAAAGTAGGGCTAGTTAAGCAGGCAGACAGACAGACAAACACACAGATCACAGTCGGAAAGACAGACAAATAACAGACAGTCTGACAGACAGACAAGTAGACAGACAGGCTGACGGACAGGTACTAAAGTGAACCTTTCAAACAGCAACCAATAGCTATAATGAATTGAATGCTCTATTTTATTACGAGTTTAAAGTACCTAGTTCACGTTCTTCCATCACAACCCAAGAGTCCGCTGCGCAGAAGTGACTGCCATCTTCAAGTGCTTTGCAAGCGAGTAGAAACCAGCCGCATGCTATACAGTGAGTAAAAGTTGCCATGTACAGACCGAACTTGAGATGCCTATGGGATATATGATAAGATACGAATATTGTCAGTATATCGTAGAGAACGTTTTAGGGATAGCGATTTCTTCGCGGTCTTGCAAGTTTGTCCTGAAAATATGGAAAACAAACAAAGCAAGAATTCACAACATAGACAAATTACTTACTACGCCATCTCTCGTTTCGTTTGTTTTTATGCTATGTTTTTCTGTTTGTTTTTGTTGTTTTTCCCATTTTTTTGAAGGCCTCTACCTACCCCAACAGGTTAGTAATTTTTCCCAGTGAATCTGTCATGAAACTAAAGAACTGTTGCTGAAAAAGACAAATGGAAATACATTAGCTGAAGGAAGCCTATGGCTGGTTACGTAACTGACAGAGATTAAAATTAGAATATTATCGTTGCGCCGCAGTCTGGGTTAGGCCAAGTTATCCATAATGCAGATTATCCCGGTTGCCGTAGCCTTATGAGCAAGTGACAATTTTTTTCACGGTTACAAGTAATTTTTCCACATTGTAATAGGGAATGAGTGCTTGAAAAAAACCGTTCAAGTCTCTATAAGAGCCAGTTGGGCTATCAGGCCGGCGATTGTCTCCCGTCTCAGTGGTATTAAGAGATTAGGAGTATTTGTATCTCCGTCCTCTATATGGGATGCTAGCTAGTTCATCGCAGGGTTAACCCCAGCATTAAATTCACCGGTACTCATTTATTCACCTGGATAGAGAGGCACTTTTGAAATAAAGAACCTTGTCTGAGAACTCAAAACACTAAAAAGACGTTTTGACCTGAGAGCCTTTGCAATTATGTGGCAGTATAATCAGTAGACGAACATCGACATATCAGTCTAGGCAATGTACACCTGACTCTGTTTGTCCATTTCTCGATTAGATATAGAGGTGCGGCTCTATGGAATGACATCTTGGCCAATGATTGTTCAGTCGTAGACGCGAGTTGTAAATTTTTGTCAACTTAGTTGAAAGATAATGCAAGTTTCTCTTTTATTTTTTACGCTACGTCAATTTCCACTACAAATTTTAGTGACTAAGATTATATATATTTTTAACTGTGTCTTGCATATACAATCGTAATTGTTATTTAGTTTAGCCCTTTAAAACTCTAGGGATTTTTAGTTTAGGTGTATACTAGCATGAAATTTAACGGAAATCGTTTTTTATCATTTAAGCGTCTTTTGTAAACACACAACACCATATATAAGCTTTGTAGCTTTAAGTATTATCGTGTATAAATAAAGGTATATCTATCTATATCTAGCCACTTCCTCGGTTGTAAATGGAAAGTGTAACAATGGATTGGATAACAAGGTCTAAATTTATGCAAATGTTCCAAGTGTGTGATTATGAATGGATTTCATATTAAAAAAGCGAAGCGTAAATATCAGGAATGTCTTCATGGTCACTCCTGCGATCTTGTCTCTTTGGGAGTACCATGTTTCCAGAAAAAGTCTTCGCGCTATCGGTGATTTAAACGTTATCGAAATCCATGTCGTGATTTTGTTGATAAACCTGTTGAGTAATCCTTCAATTGGCGTCAAATTTACGGAATTCTCTTTTGTGTTCCAAACTTCTAGTTTTCGACAGCTCTTCCGCTCACGCCATAACACACGAAGACCCAGTAGGCGCCGTTTATCTTGAAAAAAAAACGTTCTTGGATTCTTTCTTTGTAATCTAGCCCCTTCTAGGCTCTCGATGAATTAGCCCGATCGAAAGAGGGTGCAAAGAAATCCTGTAAGGATTGTTTTAAAAACCTCATTACGGCATTTTAGCTCCTGGTATACCCTCTGATTGCTTACTTTCGGCAATTTATATCGACATCGTGTCTGTTTGTCTGAAACCAAGTCACTTACATGTAACATGGCGAGCGTGTAACGCGCGCGTCTCAATTTACTCAGATTGTGAAGAGTTTCCTTAAGGATTTCCCTCCTTTGAAAGCGCTCAGAATAGAGCAAAAAACGTGTCTTAACATTTCAACTTTCTGTGAATAGTGGCTTATTTTTTGACATTGTGAAAGATTCTGCCAATATATTTCACTTGAATACCTACAAGATCTTTTCGCCATGTACTCCACACAGTATATTGCCGGTGTGTTGGAAGTCTTTCAAAAACTGTTTGAAGACATACCTGGCTTTGAACAACAAAGTCCTTTGTTGAACAGCGAAGTAAACACAACAAATATTTAATACGGGATTGGGGGATAGGTTTAAACACTTTCTTTCTCTTTTAGACTAATTAAGTAGCGACATCCCGCAAATTCACTGAGTATTAAAGTCTATGCAACTAAAATAAAAAGTAAAAGTATCAAAATTAAACTTTGCAATCATTCAATTATAAATATAGAAATCTGAACAGTGAAAAATCTCACAACATAGTACTTAGCAAAATTCTTTAAAAGGAAACCTTTACCAGACATATACAATTCAATTTATCAGTTTTCACTTGAAAACATGAAACAAAACATCTTTCATATACTAACGCAGTCACAAAACATATTCATACCGGCCCCAGAGTGGGTTACCAGAAATTCAGATGGGGGGAAGGGGTTGCCTAAGGCAAAGACATTTAAGGAAACAGGATTTTCCAGCGATGTTAAAATGGGACAATTAAAACAGAACCTCCTTCCGCGAAATTGATGTATACTTTGTGAAGCATATTAAAATGTTTCCCCGCCTGGAACGCGCTGAATGTTTCTGAACAAAAATATCCTTGTTACTTCTAGAGGTTGTAGTTAAAGAAAACATTATACAATAGTTTTCGTGATCAAAATGAAACTAACTTTCTATTACTACATTTTATGAGACCTGTCCTGCTTGATATTCTCTCACACAAAAACGATAGTCACGGTGTCTGGTTCCTTCTTCTATAGCTTCTTGTTTCATACAATCTCATTATTAATTTTTATCTTGTAACCTCAATAAACAGCACTTTGAAGTTTACGAATAAGACATTAGTTATGAAGACATGATTGGTCATCTTAGATATATACACATCTTAAGGAGTTACGAAATTAAATCCTGAAAAAAAATTCAGCCCTGAACGGGATTCGAACCCAAGACCAATCCCGTCCAATTACTTCGGTTTATCTGAGAGCAGCTTTGAGCTGTTTTATTGATTTCTGTTTCTTCGGAAACTTTGTCAGTGTCAATTTGGTTGACGGGCCTATCTGACTCTACCTTTTGAAGAAAATTAGGACCACTTAACCACTTTTTCCTTGATTACGTCAGATACTCTCCTGCCCCCCGTAGTAAATAAAGTCAGCAGGATTCTCATTGGTTGGCGTGAAACCCCTGCATGGGATTCGTCAAGCTTTGAATTTCTCCCACTCGGTTTGCTACAAACGGTTTAAGCCTCCAACTGTTTCCTTTTATCCACCACAGGACATTCATACTGTCGGAGCAGAAGACTGCTTGATCAAGTGCACCACTGAAAACTCTGGAAACTGACTGGTCAACCTTAGTCCCAGGATTAGTGCCATCGGTTCTAAACGTGGTCTCCCTGTTGCCACAAATGGTGCAACTCTTGTTGTAGCTAGTCGACTCGATACTGGTCCACTCTCGTTGACACCATTAAAAAAACCAACAGCACAATATGAAACTGGTCGTGCGTCCACGAAAGTGTGTAAGGTTTCTGACAGCACAACGCCAAGTTCCTCTGGGCCAAATCGTAAACATCGTTGCTAATTCAGCCTCGTGGATCAACGTTCATGGGCATATCTCGTCCCATTTAAGACCTACCATCCACTTCTTGTGCATCATGAACTTGGTTCGAATGGTAAATGGTGCTAAGAAACCAACTGGATTAAATAATGCGGCGATTCAATACAGGAAGGTTCCGTTTATTGAGCTCAAAGTTTTCTTCGAGCGGATTTGCTTTGATCGTAAACACGTCTTCTTGTGGAAGAAACGTCCTTACCAGTGTCTTCACTGTTGGTAGGAGATCCTTGTAGATGTCCACTTGTAGTAAACTGTCCTCAACTGATATCTTCTTTAGAACCCAGGGGTGAATTGGACAACCACTTACTTTTAACACAGAGCTCCATTCAAGGCTTCTTCTTCTTCTTTCCAACGGATGGTGTTACCGTTTTCGGTCCGGGGACTTCACTTAGCAGCCAGGCCTTCTCTGGAACCCAGACTCTTTCAAGTGTCTATTTCCTTCTTTTTTTCGCCCGACCGACCGACCCAAAATCATAAGAGACGGGGCGATGGAAAATGAAGCATTGTTTTCGGGAAAGCCTTACATGCTCTCCAGCACACGCCCTTTCTTTTTTCAAGAACGCAGGGTATGACCATGTAGACATTCCTGACATTTACGCCTCGCTTTATCGATATACAATCCGGTCATAACAACACACTTGGAACATTTGGACCTTTTACATAATATATTGTTACGCTTTCCATCCACAACCAATGAAGATTGAAGTTCCTCGGTGGAAATGTCTCTTTACTGTTTTTAACACAACGTTTGTTTGAAAAATGTTTGTAAGCTAGTGTCAAACCATTTTGTATATTATCATGAATCACGGCTTCACTTAAGCATATTTTGTGTAACTTACCACTTTGTACATATGTAAACATCTATTAAGGCGAGCCAACGATAGTATGCGAAGAACGCCTGCGAAACAAAATAAATTGATGTTTACGATTCCAAAATCTAGCAACACTGTCTTAATTCGTATATAAATTACATCATTGCAGAAAACGAGACGTATACAGGAATACGCATTGAGCTTACCGAGGTTGTCAGGCCAAATGGCTAATACAATGATGTCAGTAGGAAACGAACAGACGACGTCCACCAAAAAATTCGTTCTACAAAGAAAAGACATTGTTTTGTCAAGTGTTTATTCATTTGTTCCATTCTCCTGGGTCAGCAGCGACTGACTCGTCTCCAGTTGTTGCTTATTTGTATTTTAATTTAGTGCGTGTTAGACTCGTTCCCATTTGTCACGCAAAATAACAGACGCCTGGAGAAAATGAAGCAACAGGGAGACACCTTGCTTCCCACACTCATTTCCTCTCCTCCCCTCGCGTGCGAGAGAAACATGGGATTCCCCAGGTCGCACCAAAAGGATATCTGCAGCGCCGTCGAATTTTTTGTTAACTTTTTGCGCGCGAAAATTTAAAACTGAGTAAAAACCAATCACAAACGCTTTATCGTTGTAGCGTGTTTGTCCTACTCTCAGACGCTTATCTCACCTGTGGGAAGAAAGGCATTTGTTTACCTAATGTCTCGTCAATTAGTCCGAGCGCCTTTTACCTAGTTTGGCGCATTTTGAGCCATAAGGTGACCGGTATATACAAAGGAAGAAAAGTGTTCGTCAATTTTGGAAGGATTTCAATTAATTCTGCCTCAAAGATCTCTGCTAAAAGGAACGACTTATAGACCATTTCCGAATTACCTTCTCCCTCTGTTTCAATACGAGTCATCATATGAAGATGACTTTGATTTGCAAGAAAATAAAGCTGTCAGGGAGACACGTTTTTATATGAATGTTTTCACACGGAAGCTCGCTTTGACATAGCGACAAAAGGCAACTCGGAAATGGCCTACCCAAACTCCATAAAAGCATTTTTTTTTTCATTACATTGAATACTACGGAGCCATGGCGACAGAAATAAAACAAACAAGCGTACAAAAATACAAACAAACTTCAAGCGCATAATTACCTGAGATAATGTCGCGCCGTAAAGAGTGGATGTGTGACGAGAACATTGTTTTCGTTGTAAAACGCGAGATGAAACTTGATGTACCTGAGATGAAATAAGATAGAGTAAGTAGTAACTAGTTTAACATGTTAAAATAATTAGCGGACAGACATACTGATTTACAGTTTGTGCGATAGTTTATTACAAAAACAAATTGAAGTCATTTTTTTATGCGTCTGTTAGGTCATGATCCATAAGAAAACAGATGCATGGAAAGTTGAGGTTAATTTGTCAAGTCAATGATATCTCCATGCATGCAGAATCGCTTCCCTCATCCGAGAACATCAAGTCAAATCGATAAATACAAAGATTGGGGTTGTTGTACTACAGATGTGAGATGATCTTAATTTACAATATAAAATTATTTGTGTATAATGCGCATGCTGTAATGAACGAAACCTTTTTTTCGAGGCTCTGAAGACACGGATTACAAAGTCAAAAAAAGATAAAAAAGATAAAAAGTGGATTAAAATTGAGATGCGATGGAAAAATACTTCTGAGCACCGAAATCTGAGCATGTCAACACTTACATATCCACCAAGCAAACGATGTCAAAACAATAATTTAGGATCCATAGTTTGATTGTGGCGTGCAAAAAAGCTGCCTGTAAGGTGAGTGTGAAGGGCAACAACCCGGCAACAGAAAGCGATACAAAATGCCATACCATGAAGAACTTGCTATAAGGCAAGACTGTGCGCCTGTAAATAAAAAGATAAGTACTAATAAAGGTGATAAAGACTTTTTTTAATGCATTTTTTTACAGTAAACAGTTCCAAAACCTTCCTGTTTTTGATGGGAAATCATTCTCGTCGAGAGTGTTCAAATCAGAATCCATTACGCGTGAGTTCTAATTAGAAAGCCTCTTCAACTTTTGAACTATAACTTGACGTACGTAAGTACAGCAAGTATGCAAGTCAGTAAGTGAGTAAGAGACTCGAGTGCTCGAATGAGGAGTGCTTGAGGTTAAAATCAGCTTCGTATTTGATCTAAAGAAAGCCTTTTTCAAGACTGTACTTTAAAGAGGTTGTACTTAAAAGATGATAATAATGACTTAACGTACATCGTATGTTAGTATTTTCAACAACAGCTCACCAAAAAGTCGATATTATAAGAGCTACAATTGAGTACTTATACCTTACTACGCCACTGTTATGTCATTTTTGCAACTGTTGAGTTCCTACCTCATCAGTAGCCTGGAGAGCGCACGTAGTACAGGATGGAGATCATGGTATGGTTTGTCTATACTTTCTTTCAAATCATTAACAAGCGACACCAGACCAACCTGCATAAAGCTCAATGTGCAAAGATAAAAAAGATATATTTATATAAGTCTGTGCAATTGAAGAGGATGAAGACCAACTCTTAACTGTTCTGGCTTTACTGTGGCAACGTTTCGGCTATTCAGTCTTCCTCGGGTTAAAATGGGTATAACAGGTAAAAACGTTTAAAAATAAAGAAAAATAATGAGACCATGAGAAATTACAAGATGCGGACTTACAACATGAAGCAATCTCACTGGTTGCTATGGGTAGCGAAGCATTGTGATTGCCCCAAGAAAACCACGCCAGTGTCAAACTTGATTCAAATGTATCGTGAATAAAAACTTACAACGAGAACAGAATTAAACTGCAAAATCCATAAATCTTAAAGAAAATGCTGGAAAAATCAAGGCAGTTTTTGTATATTTCTTACTTTACACAAAATGAAATACGCAATAAGAAGTCCTCTACATCTTATGCTAGCTTAGTTTTACAAGCTGCGGCCATTAGGAAAGAACACAATCACAGCTTACATGATGAAGGAGTTTTTAAACTCCTTCATCATGTAAGCTGTGACTTAAAAGTCTGCAAGCATTATTTTGGAAAATCGTCGAAGTATATACATTTATCTATTTAACCTTCAATCAATTTTAACGTGATTAAACAACAAATAAAAAGAAATTTTATCTGTAGTAGTTTGTTTCTTTATTACATAAGACAAATGGATTCTATGTTGCAGTGCGACTGTTCGGTAATCGATCACAGAGGACGTCAAAATGATCAGCGTGAGTTGTTTGTTTAATGATCAACAAGAAGGCTTACAAGTTGTTACAAGTCTGTGATCTATTACTGAACAGACGCACGGCAACATGGATTCTCTATTTGTTAAAGATATGTTATTTGCCGGCTGGGAGTTCCGTGCAGTGTAAAACTGTAGCCGAGGTTTTTAAAAAGACGTCATTGATTATTCAAGAGATAAAATTTTCGTTTTAAAAGGAAGCGATCGAAATAAAAACTCGAGAACTATACAATTTTCAGGGGCGTTTAGCTCTTTATTTTACTGAGTTTGGTAGCATTTTTCAATGAAAACTGGAGAAAATAAAAATCGTTACAAATCAAAAACTTTTTGTGTGACACATTTATCATAAGAAACGGTTTTAAGTACATCAATCCAATAGTCCACTAGTCATAGGCCATGCGCATATGGCGTAATCAATATGACATCAAATTTTGACATTTTGCTGAATTTCTTTAAACTCAAATGATCAAGACAGGAATTTAAGGGTAAAACCAATGTTTGACGAGAAACGAAGCAAACGTAGTGCACCTAGACGTGCTTAGCATTTTAAAGGAGCTTTAATTCTAATTTTTAATTTTAATTTGACACATGCGTAGGAAAGATCTGGGATCAGGAAAGAGGATGTTTCGAGCATTATTTGTATTTTTTTCTTGTAAAGTGTTAACTGATCGAATAAGATATTGCGTTTCCGACTTTCGGAAGTTTATCCTCTCGAGCATAATTTTAGACGCAATTAATGATATTGATTTGCGGAAGACACTAAAAAGCATATTGCGCAAATTTCCAATCATAAATGTAAATAACCCTTATCTGTACATGTACCTCGGAGAAACGATTCCACTCTCTGTCTCCTCGGTTTTCTGAAGCGGTTCGGGTGAGCTGGGAGGAGGTGATGCTTGTGCGTATTTAATGGAAAGTTGTCTCACAGCAGCCCTTGTTGACTCGAAAGCCGCTTTTCTAACATCCTCGAGATGCTGATTGTCAGCTCCAGCTTTATAAATTTGCCTGGAAAGTCGAGATAAGTAGCTCAATTGGATGATAAAGTAGTTAATGCTGATACCTTGTGATTTGCTTAATAAAACGTTTTTCTGGCAGTTGAGCTAGTGAAGAGTTGTGTTCTATTTGTTTGTGATGACAGTTGCAAATAGTATTATAAAAACTCCAGCCCTTAAAATTCCCGCATAATTCCCACTACCATTTAGTAGCATCAGCAAACTCTCTTGTCAGTGTGTGTATGACTAGCCCAACGCTGCCCATAAGCCCGACAAGCTGTTGAAAAACTTCTTACTTTTGCGCCGAACTGTAAAAATTAATTGGAACACGGCTTAATTCCCGTCCCTGACTTATACTAGTCTTTGCTTAAACACCATTTTACCGTAGTGCATAGACGCCCATAGAAAATTTGACCGATTACACGTTCTAAACTCCAGACAAACAAACCTCGCCACGATCGGGAAATTCACCAGCACCTCATCGAGAGCAGACTTGGTTAACATGAGAAGTTCACAGTATGTTTTTGCTTTGACTGTAGCCAAACGGTTTTCACCAAAGATAAGTCCAATCTAGATATATAAAAAGAACAAACTTGGCAAAATGTATCTTTGACGCCTACTTCTTATTTTCTATCATTGAAGATCTGAATACTGAATAACGCAATTGCTAACGAAGGCAGAAAAAAAGTTTACGTGTAAGCCCGCAATACTATGAGCTCTTGAGTGCCTGGAGCGCACATATATGTAAATGTAAGAAAAAAGGCAGCTGAGGGCAACTACTCGAATTGTACAAAGGTAACTAGGTGATGAAATCTTCTCTCACCTCGCCAAAGTAAGACCCAGGCCCCAATGTGGCAATCACTGTATTGTCATCATCTCCAATGACTTCAACCATACCCCTCCTGACACAGTACAACTCCCGACCCATGTCTCCGGCGTAAACGATGTAGTCACCTGAAATCAAGACGGTTTGGAAGCAGATATTAAAATACAAGCGTATATATAGCACTTGTCTATGACAAAGCAATATACTGACCTGGGTAGAAAAGATACGAAGTAGTTTTTAGGCACAACTGAAGGAGAAAACCGGCATCCGTCTCCATAAAGATAGGCACCTAAACATAGATTAGGTAGGCATTTGTCAATTCACTGATTTTGCCGCCAACCACGAAATGAAATGAACATTTAAGTGTTTATTTATTTATTTATTTATTTATTTTTCATTTTAAACCAAATAGAATTCTCAACTCGTACTTGTCATTGTCGTCTCCGTCTTTGTCGTCGTCGTCGTCGATGTGTCGTGGTCGTCGTGGTTTTGTCGTGGTTTTGTCGTGGTCGTGGTCTCCGTATCGGTGTCTGGGTCTGATCTGATCTTGGTTAGCATAGATTTTTGTGATTTTGTTCCTCCTTAGTTTTAGTTTCGATTGGCAAGATATATCAAGTAATTAAGACGGTGTTTGTGCAATTTACAAGCACTTCGAAGTTTGTCAAAACTACCTTTCTCGGTGTTTGGAAATTTGGCCAAAGACTATCTTTCATGTTTCATACATTACATCGTGATTACCTTTTTCAAGCAGTCTTTTGTTTCTTCGAATGCCACGTCTTGTTGGAGTGACACTGGCATATCTTCGATCAGAGTCTTCCCTCCAGGAATGGCTTCTCCTCTAAAAAAGCACCGTAACGTGTTACACCATGCACGAATTCCCAAATCAAGCACCCACCCGATTAACTAATTATAATATTATCCCACAAAGCGATTTTTTAATTGAGTAGTCTAATTGGTACTGAAGTAATCGGTTGGGTTTTGTTTCTACGACAAAAAGAGCCCTAATAATACGACCCAATAAACGATTAACGTCCTAAAAACCAAAAAGATAGACGTCCTGATCTGTTTCAAGATTCCATTCTTCACGTCTATTACCTGTTGACTCTCCACAACATTGCCATATAGTTCACTGCTCGAACCTTTAACGCCCGGCTTACGTTTTTTTCTTCCATGAATTCTTCCACGGCTCTCATTTTAGCGACAAATTCCACCCTAAAACATCAGACATCAGTCAAGGGAGGAAAGGTACCATATCTTATATTAACTTGACAGGGATTACCTCAGGAATACGGTCAAAATGGCGGAGTAGCTCTCCCACCTTTTACCTACACTTGTTACCAGACCAATCAAAAGTCAACCAAAGGGTCATTAAATCCTCTAGGCACTCTAAGGAACTTTAGGCCCATCACGTAACAAAATGCTTGGGACAGCAATTTTCAAAAGAACAATAAATTTCCTTATTTTCTCTTGAAAGCGCACTCCGTTTAGGGCTGGAGAAAAGAAAAGCACACAGGAACATTCGCGTCAGAAAGTTTCGTGTTATTTTAAGTGATTTTAAGATGTTATGACTCGATGTTTTATTTGTCACCTCAGTCTGAGCCAACAATTACTTTCAGACTGGGAAAAGTTGATTTTTTTGTAAATAAATTAAAGTAATAAACATTTTGTTTATTGGGTTTGTTAATCGAGACAAAGCAATACCAATTTTGTATTTGTTTTTATAATATATCGCGATAGAAGTCTGGGAGGTTGTTAAATTGCAAGAACTTGACGTCGTAATTTCATTGTCATAGAAATGATTCCTTCAAGGATGATTTTCCACGATGCGTCAGACCTGTATTGTAAACGTAATATCCAAGCAACTTTTGATGCTTTATTAAATGTAAAAATTGATCATCTTGAGTCCGCTTGTTTTTTCTCTCCTATGATAATTGACTTTTCTTATCTTTGCCGGTTTTCCATCCCAAATCAAAAAAATTGTTTTTCAATTTCCTTGATAAAAGGTTCACGTATGACAAGAACGCATGCGTTAACTATATTAATTTTTCCGTAAAGTGTGAGATTTCTTTTTTTCCAACTATTCAGGGTCTTTTCTAAGTTCCGGATTTTATCTGCAAAACGTAGTTCATTGGCTTTGTTTCATCATAAGAAAATAAAATACCAAAAGCATTTATTGAATTCCATGGCCAGCGAAAGCCAAAAGACGTTTCGGCTTTGTTCTGCCACCTGCCGAGCAACATTCCTACGGTCTTTGTTGTGTTGACTTCCAAACCGGAAAGATTTTTAAACTTTTGAAGAAGAGTTAGCAAATGGGCAACGGAATCAAGGTCTCGAACAAAAACAGTAGTGTCGTCTGATCTGCAGATAAAGAGACTTTAATCACTTTCTCACCAACATTATGCCTTTTATTTTGTCGTTATTTTAATAGCTCTTGCGAGTAATTCTATGCCAATTACGAATTGCAGCCCGGGCAGGGGACAACCGTGCCTAACACTACGTTCTAACGAGAAAAATTCGGACGTAAATCCATTATTTACAATACAGCTCGAAACATTATTATATAAGATTTTGGCCCAGCAAAAACGTCAAAAACGTCAGCAAAACACCAATACCGGTCACAGTTTCCTCACCCTAGTAGAAAAACACTTCCCTATAGACCACAAGCTAAGAAAAATATTCAATCGTAATACCATCGATCAAAATCAGCTACAGTTGCATGAATAACCCTTAACAAATTATCGACAAGCGTATTTTGAATTCATCCCAACCCACGGATGTCACCGAAGATAACACAGCTCACAGCAAAGCATGCAACTGCCGACAAAAGATCAAATGCCCACTTAACGGAAATCAGTCATCTACCAAGCAACCATCAAACGTCACGACAATAACACCTCTGGAACATACATCGGACTTTAAGAAAACGACTTCAAGACAAGATACGTACAGAAATCACATTGCATCATTAATCCACGGAAAACACAAGAACTCCTAAGAACTCAGAAAACATATTTGGACTCTTCCAGTCAGTCTCTTCCAGTGACTGCTCTATTTGATGGCGTATCATCTCATCCTAAAACGGCTCAAGTAAAAGATGTAATCTCTGTTTTCATTATCTATCATCACTTGACAAACGAACTTATATCTTCTTGCCGCCACAGAAGCAAAGCGTTGCTACGTAACAACTAAACATTGAAAGATTTAAATTTTATAGTCTATAAGGATGTTTTGAATATTCTTCTAACAAAATCCCCTGATAAGTGACCAATCAGGAAACAGGCTTGTCGGGACGAGAGTGTAGTATTTTCTATTTTCAATATATAAATTACATATTTTTAAATTACATACTTAGGTGCCGCTGAATTGGCAAGCGTAGCAGCAATGCTACTAAGGCAGTATCCATACAGCAAAAGACCAATGAGCATGACCACCGTGGCAATCAGCTGGCTCTGGGTATTATGGGCATGGATGTCGCCATAACCCGTCGAGGTCATCGTAGCTGCTGCCCAGTAGAGGCTGGTGATGTAGTCGTCCAGGCCAACGATGGACTGAACGCCCGCAATGTGGTTGGCCCAGCTTCCTGGGGTACAACTATATGAAAATCCGCCAAAGCAACAAATTGTTATATAGCAAAATATTAAGACAGTGGTTGCATCTCTTTAGTAGTAAACAACATTTAGCACTCGCAATTAAATATTGCTTTATATATATACATGTGTAATAATTGTTCTTACATATATTTTATTCCATCTCAATGCTAAAAATGCTTTCAGAAGAGAGAAATCAGCAGACAGCTATCAATCACATGTTAGAAAGCAACGCACTGGCAGGAAGATGGGACAATAATGAAAGCCCAAGAAAAGTTAACAAAAGAAACATGACCGAGTTTGCTTTGCCTTTGAATGTTCCAGAATTTGTTCCTCATTTGCGAAATTAATGACAAAGCAAAGGCAAACAAAGCTGAAAAGTTACCGCTTTCCCACTAACGCCAATAAACCACACAGAGAGATGACAACTTACGTGTGTCCAAAACAGGCGTCCAGAAACCACACGCAAGCGCTTATGTGTGTGATCAAGATGATGTAGATCATGAACTTTACGGTTCGTACTCTACCAATGCTATAGCTCAAGTTGTTCTCCAGATTGTGGAAAAAACGTGAAATCTAAGAAAAGTCAGTTTGGAATTAGGTGATGTGTGTATCACGCTGAGAGCAATTTCTTGATCGAATGTGACCGCTTGAAAATGCAAACTTTCATCGCAGAAGAGAGGTGCCACGCTATATCGAGGTTCTGAATAAGTAGGGGTTCTTGCAATCTAATTATCAACGACCTCTCTTTTTGGAATTATTTAGCTCTCACTTCAATACAAAACAATGTCTTTTCTCTCCTGAAACGGAGACTTTTGATAAAATCTATCAGTTGAGCCCAGGCTGTCTTACATACTCGGCCGGAAGTCGAGATTTCTAGAGAATATACTGTAGATATCTATTGGCCGGAGGCGTCTGTTAGCACTGTGTTTGGACTGGTAATATAACTTGTATTGAAATAGTGTATTTGCATTGTTAGATTTAGACATATTTCGGATCATCCCTTAAATAAAGTGGAACAAAACGTCATGCAAACATACATTTCTGAACGTTTTGCAGACATTTTCAAGGTGATGAAATTGTGCCTGTTACAGTGTACAAACAAAACATTTCTCTCAGTGGATAGATAGTCTAGTCTTTCATTCTACTAAGGCAGTTGCATCAACAAACTAAGAAGGCGTTTAACTTACTCTGACAGTTTTGAGGAGTCGATTTAGACGAAGAAACGCAAAAAGATGCCACCTTTGGTGGAAGAGTGTTGTTGTGGTGGCAAAGATCTCAATCGGTAGGATGGCCAGTAAGTCAATCCAAAACAGGAAACTCCATTTGTATGATTTTCTAATTTCCTTTAGTTCTACAACAATCAAAAACAAACATCAATAAGGAAACCATTGTCTTCCATAGCAATATTTAAAATTAGCGACTTCTTATGCATATGCAGACTTCCTAATTCTAGTCTTCACCAGTTGGCAGCTAGAATCGATCCGGAGTGGAAGACTCCAACCTAAAAAGCTCGTCGGAAAATTTGGTTTAAGCTGCTATTGGAGACCAATTATTATAATTATTTTAAATAAGTCCTTAAAGTCTTGCCGCTTTTAACTTATTTTACCTAGTTCAATCCATGAGCCTAGGGCAGTCATAAGTCTGCCGGATTATTTGATGGATTTTATTATTGTTATTATTATTATTATTATTATTATTATTATTATTATTATTATTATCAAGATTTAGCAAATACTCAAAGCTGCCATAAAATAAATTGTAACCAAGGAAATAGGTATATATTCATATGAATTATATTTCTTATTTTTTTTTCTTACAATCCTCTACAATTTTTTACAAGGCGATACTTAGAAGTTGTATTTATGTTAACTTGAAAATAATGCTCGATTTTCATTATTACTATAATAATTAATTATTATTGTTTTTTGATTTAGAATTTTAGGTATTGGTATAACTTGTGAATAGAAATTTGAATGAGGTCAATTAAATTTTAAATTATCATACTTAATAAAAAATGAATAACAACTTTATTGAGCTCATTCAAATTCCTATTTACAGTTTACACCAATACCTCATTAAGTGCTTAATCACCATTTTATCCGTTTGTATATAAGTTGCTTTTCTCTTGGCTTGGCCTTTAATTGAGTTTTGAAATTTTAAACTGTGAGTGAGAGCCCGTGCTACTAAAACGTTAGCGATATAATAATACCTGTGATAGTCTGAGATGCCATGTTGAATCTCAAAATGAAGTCTCCGACCAATACAGCATCCAATAAGTACGTAAAACCCAGAAGAACCATGCTACTAGTGGTCTCTCCGTACCCGACTGAATGCAAGCTCACTGCGAACGAACCAATAAACGTGTACATGATGCAGATGACCAGAAGAACAGAAAGAACTACTCGCTCCCAGATCGCCGCGAACCAGGAATCGGGCATGATGACGTGTTCAGCTAATTTCCCTAAAATACTAAATTTGAAACAGAATGAGTAGAAATGGTTAAATGGTGAAATTGTTTATAATCCAATATTGACATCAATTGGGGGACAGAGGCATATATGACGTCATCGGCATTTTTGGTTCCTGATCTTAACTATAACAAACAGTTAGATTCCATGTTTCGCTTCCGTGTGTCGGTTCAGTGCTACATCAGAGGAGACGTCAAAATTTGGCAAGAACATCAGTGACACAATGGGCAATAGCCTCATGCCCCCTTTTTTTCTTATCACATTTTGACATAATCTTTGATCTATTATTATCTTGTCCTAGATATTCTTTGGAACTCTTTAAGCTTATAAAGAAACACTGTAAACTTTTTAGTTTTTTTAATACTGTGTGGAAAAAATATCTAGGAGGAGATGTCTTAATTTTTATTGGCACGCAAGTTTTTTAAGTCTTTTCTAGCCTCGGGAATGAGAACTTTTGTCGGACGCACAGCATCGTGGAATCACAGTCGGCACTTAACAACTTTACGACTAACGACTTGATGGGGTAGACGCATCAATTAACTAGATCATAGAGAATAGTGCAATAACTCAAAGATGCATGACTTTCTGACAGAATTTGCAATGTACCTTTCCTTATTTGTAGATGCCTGATCAATAAATCCCTATTGACAGAGAAAAAACCAGTTAGTCAGTAACTAGATCTGGGCAAATAAATAGACAACTCAAAACACGAACAGATATCTAAATTATGACATGTCATTTATAAAGTAGTTTAGTAGTACATTCCATGTACCTTGAATGCACATGAATCTATAAGGACGAGATATGGAGGGGTATAAATGGGTTTTGTCCACGAGCGTGGGTGTCTGGGCAAACAAATAACGTCGTAGGAGAAAATCTGTACAATGAACGGGAACATGATAATATACAGCTTTTTCGTCAAAAGTTGTCCCACACATGCGTACTAAAACGTACACGCTAGTGCCGATAGGTATTATGGGTAGCAATAGTAAAGGGAAGCACTTGATTGAGATTAAGATTGTTTTAGTAGGGAGAAAGCATGAATATAATCACGTGTTAGTGTTGATTCCTTTCTGTCACGTGAAATGCTTCAATCAAGCAATCGTGAGCGGACTTTCAGTCACATTACCCAGAATACATTTTGACATTGTCGCGTGCGCTTTTAAGTTTTTGTAGGACAATCGTTCTCGGAATAGCTATATACAGCGCAGGGGACTGAAGGATATCTATTGCCATTATACTTTTCATCATTGTTTACGGTACTTAGAATAGTACAAAAAACATTGTATCAACTAATTGATTAGAAGAGAGCGAGCAAACAAGAAAATAAAATCCCAATCCAAACTAAATCTATTCTCCCATTTTCTAAACGAGGGGCGTAATTAACACAGAAAAGCTGAAATAACATTTTGAGGGTGTTCCAGTTGTAATCCAAAACTCTAGATCTACAATGTTCACTTTCGACCAGCGTATGCTACATAAAAGAATTTGCGGACATAACCTTCGAGTTTGTTATCCACTCAGTTACTCTCTACTGCAAGACGTCAACGTAAGAAGTAGGATCAAATGAGTGTTTGGTAGTAAGAAAGGGAAAAACAAAATAGACACCGCAAAACGTACGATGATCCCAAAACAGCGTGGGTCAACAGCACTATAGGGAATTCAAAGCGTGTTTAAAAGGAAAAAGAGCTTGAAGTACTGCTTTAACGTTTGCTTTGATTGCCATAATATGTAACAGACGTTGAACCGGCAGCGGTTTGGACATGACGCGGTGTAAGAAAGAAAACACAACTTTGCTCACAAACAAATAACATCGATCGTAGGCGAAAATAAACTGATGCGAAATTGAGGGAAACATGTTAATATATGCAGCACAGGGGACTGCGGAATGCTTATTATCATTATCATATTCATACATTATTTTTGGTACTTAGAATAGCTGTGTTTTTTTCGCAACAAAATTCAACCAAGACTTCTCAAGTTACTATTGGAAAATGCCCATTAAAGCAACATTAGCGTTGCCTTTAAATGTATCACTGCGAAGAAAACAATATATTATAGTGTCGTTTCTCTGGTACAGCTCATTTTGACTGCCGCTCGTACCGTGGACGCAGCCACCATATGCAAGGTAATCAGTCCTTACCACACTTTGTCTTAGGTACTGTTCGGCTTCATTGTTCTCCATTTCCAAGAATATATGTTTGCTGTCGCGTTCTGGAGTGTCTAATTGCGGGTGGTTGAGATCGCATCGAAGTTCAACAGCCAAATATAACTGCATTGTCACTGAATAAAGAAAGCAATAGTTTTAAACCTTTTAAGGATTTTTTTCCTTCTTTTTCCCTACGAACTTTTAGGAAGGGAAAGAGTCCAGGCTTGCTTACACTAGCGCGTAAATAAAATAACGTAAGCCGACATATGCAGCATGTAAGATCTTTTTAATTATCAGCTGTAGTTATGATAATTTCTAAACAAAAGACGCTACTTAGCAGCACTCCACTGCGTCTGCGTATGTAGGACTTAAATAGGGTAAAGTATAGTGGTATGCAAAATCGCCGACTTTGGTCTTAAATAGAGTTAGGGTTTTGGGAAGCCGGCCACACACCCCGACCCAACTTTTCTACAAATATGCCACATCCCTCCTGGGTTGTTCAAATTGCTAGCTGAAGGTAGCTGTATTGTATTTACGGATTTAACCAGCAAGGATGATTCGGATTTAACCAGTAACAGTAAACAACACCTTTGCAAGAGTCGAACACGTTTTCTAATAATCCACATCAAAACACGCATGCTTCGATAGATAAGACAAGGGGGGTGGGGAGGGAAGAGCATTTACAAACACTACAGTAACGGATTACTTAGATACTTTAACTGACCTTCAGGGTAATGTTTTAGAACTCTGTTTAGATCTGCTCTGTCAAGAAGAAAGATTACACATGGAGTGGCGGCACGGACGGACGCTGACCTTGGAAGATTGTAGACCATACTCACCTGAAAACAATGATACCGAAAAACAAAGAATAATCATGGATGTGTTTAAGCTCAGAACTATAATATTTCTTCAGTGGAAAGCTTTGACGAGCCGACGCTTTCTTGTTGTACCTTTTTTAAACTGCTAAAAGTAAAGGACCGTAAAGATGCAATCGCCGCGGTCTCTGCCAGCCTCCCATTATTACAAGATAGCCCCATTCTATTAATTTAAACTGTAATTATTTGATTTCTGGTCAGTAGGTGCATTTTATTTAACTTATTATCAATTAAACTATGTTCACATGTTTGTCACTGATAGCGACCAAGGCGAGCAAGCAAGTAGCAAGAAAATAGCAGCCTTACGTACCCGACTAAACTCGAAAAATACGTGAGTGTTTCAATCTTACATTGAATCGTACCAAAGATACTTTCCTTTTTTTCCAACACCGAAGCTTGAGATTAAGCAGTAGATTAAGCAGTAAATGTCTGGTTATGACCTCAATAGATGTGTTTTACAATATACACTTACCTCACCGAACAGTTTTCCCTCCTTCAGGGGAACTAACACTGTGCTGTCATTTTCACAAAGAATCTGTAGGTTGGAAATAAACCAATCAAATTGCCATATGTCGGATAACCTGCTGGTATAGTGTAGAATCATATTTACCCTGGTCAGTTGGACTACGTCCACAATGAACCCGGAATCGAAGAGAAATTATTTCATCGAAAGATGCTTCACTCACTGTCTACAGCGATTCGAAATTGTTTTGGTTTTCTTTAGTATTAAGCAAATTGCATTAGCTTCGATTGTGCTTAAGAAAAAGAATATAGTGGCAATTTATAATGGCGGGGAGAAGACAGGGTGTCGGGAAAGTATCAGAAGTAATCAATGCGTGACTTGTAAAATATCAATTAGTTTAGGATTTCACTCATCATAGTGTAGCCATAGACAAGGGTTTTTTTTTACGATTTTGTGATTTTAAGTTAGGATCGTCGTGAGAGGACGGGTGTGACTGTTGAAATTTAAAAATAGTGAGACTAACCACCCGAGTGAATAGTGTTCCAGTGCCTGGATTTCCAACAAGAGTAAGGGGGGGAGGCGGGGGGGCGGGGGGTGAGAAGGCAAAGAGCGAGAAGAGCGAATAATGCTAATGTTTGGCATTCATATCCTTTCAAAGACAACTAGAAATCAACATATTTTTTGATTTGCATTTAGACCTCACCCTTATGCTAAAAAAATGGAGGGTTACTTCAAGTAAAATTGGAAATCGTTTGAGCTGGTTAAGTCATCAATCTGTGAGTAAGGCTGGAAAGAGGAAAAACCTAACGAGCACAGCTAAGTATCTAGGATGTGTTTTGAGTCTCACAATTTACAGAGGACGGGATCACTGAGGATGGACATGGATTGGCGTCGGAAAATGAAGGTACGGGAAGGGGGAGCTTACGACCCCTGTGCCCCCTTGTAATCACAACAACAAATTTCATGTACGTTTGACCAAAAATCAACTATTTTTTAGATAATTCTGTAGATTTCTTTCCGGTTTCCATCAAATTGCGGACATTTATGAATTTGTACATTTCGTAAACATTCTGGCTTGGTTTTGGGCTAATTTTTATTATTTCTTGACTTTTTAGAGCAAGCCCAGGCCTATCTAATCAATGAATATCTATTGCCCTCTGCCTTAACAGAACAAAACCCAAAGGGGTGGGGGATGTACACGTAGGGGTATGAGTTACCTTGTACGCCCGAGGAGTAAATAAAAACCGTTTTTTTCTAGTTTTTGTTTTTAAGGGTAAAAGAGACTTTCTTCGGAAAATACAAGTAAAGACAAGAAACACCATTCCGGATTATGAATTGAAGGAGTCTGGAATAAGTATATAAGTCTTGGCCATTCATCTCCTCTCTTTGTTTTGGACCTCCTTCGAAAGTGAACTAATCAAGATGTAGCATCAAGACATACCAACCTCTGCTCGACCGCGGTGTATGTAGAACATGTGATGCCCAACTTCTCCTTTGCTCGCTATGATCTGATTTGGCATATAGAACACGGGGCGTATAACCAGAGAGAGCATGCGCTTAAAACCAGGGTTGAGATCTCTGAACAGAGGAGCCTGCGATGTTTAAAGAATCGTGAAACAAAGATTTCCCTGTACTCTATATCGTGAGTTCAGATTGAGAATTAGTTAAATGTTTTTAAAATCTATTACATACCTTTTCCAAAATATTTTTGTTGATCACAAGCGATAGTTCAGCTTGTAAAGTCAGCGGTAAATCATCGAACATGCCCACTCCACTTATACCACGATTATGTGTCCACTGAAAAAAATAAGAAAAACAACTCAAAGCCTGTTAAAAATTAGACTTGATTTGAAACCATTAAAGAGGGAAGAGGTTTAGGAATATATCAAACGCCAGAGACAGTGTTTCAGCTAGATATCGAAAGACCAAGGAGAGAGATTAAAGCATGACGCGCATCGGAGTAGTTTTGACGAAACTAAAGGTGTTTGTATAGCCCTGAAACACTCAGTCTCGAAACAAAATCTATGCTACTTAAGACCGAGTATACAAACCTCCTTCACAGGTTTGAGTTTCTTTGCTCTAACTTGAAGAATTATTTATGACTTTGAGAACTTGAGATCAATATTTCCCATATTCAGATAACTGATAATTTATGTACAAGCTGTGAATAGAGATTCTTGAATAAATACCTTGCAAGATTGGGTTCAAATTTGTTATATTTTCATCTACGTTGCATTTTTCATTCGTATGTTCGGTGGTCAGATAAAATAAAATTAATATTTGTTTACAAATATAATTTTTGTGTCCTTAGCCGAAAATGACTGTGTATCAACTAATTTTAATTAAGCGAAAGGCAGCACCACTGGCCACCCGTAAGCGGCCCAAGCTTCAATCAACTCAGAACAGCGCCGCTGCTGTCGACCAGCGCTCAGAAGCAGGTGTTACCAGAGAACAGTAAGCTGGACGTAGCCCTGTTTGCAGTCAACAAGGGTCTCCTGTTGGACAAAGTGGCTCTCAAAGAATTCAGGACGTTCTGCCTGTACATTCTGATGATCCGTGTTACACAGGGTTACTAGTAAACCGGCCTTGGCTAATACTTCACTTTGTGCACAACCTTGCTAGAGCTATGGTTCCAGTTCAACCCCCATCTCTGGCACCAACACAGCAACTTTTATTCCTGTCCTCAGTGCAACCACAATTGTCAGAAGTGCCAGTGTTCTCTCTTGGAAATGCAGTTTCATCTCTGTGAATAGTTTTTATAGTCACCACACAGGTGAGCTAAATCCTCCTTCTGGTCTACCATCATCATTATCTTCCCTGATTGTTGATATGCTTGTCGCAGAGAAGTTGAAGAGCAAGATGTGGGCGCACGAATATATTGTCTTTGATCAAGGCTTGTGAATCCATTGTTTGAAAATAGGTATCACGTCTCCTTTCAAAATCCTTAATGGGGGCTAACGCCATCTTTAAGTTTAGAATATGAGGTGAAACCCAAACATATTTTATGTTATTGAAGTTTGGGATATGGCTTTTATAATTTTTGTAGGGATTTTTAACCAGATATATCTCCCGGAGGCTTCTAATCTCATGAAGTACAGTAAATCTTTCACCGGATTTCTCAATTTTGCTTAACTTGTTCAGTTATTGTTCCTGGTCGGGACTTTTTACGTCGCCAAATTGATTTCACCATTCGGTTGCGTTCCCCACTTTTTTTCTATTCTTCTCACTCGATCGGTTAAGGAAGATCTCAATGTTTGACTAGGTGTCTAGAGCAGTTCTTACAAGCTTAGTTTGTATTCTGACGCTACTTGTTATATAGGTTTTGGTGCAATTTTGGTAGCAACTGGTGTTATGAGATTTTGCCGTATAGTTGGATTGGAACAAATATTGCAATTTTGGAATTTTATCCTCAGTCTTTGGGGGCACCAGCGTCAATGTGTCAGTCTCCAAAAGAGATCCCTCCCCCGTCTGATACCTCGTAATTGCCAGATGTAGTAACAAATTTGATAAAATCTAGTCTCGAACCTTCTTATGTCCCTATATACATTCAGCCTAGAACCTTTTCTTAGCTCATTATTTCAATCCGTCGATTTTGCTTTACCTATCTCTCCTACGATACTAGCCTTGTTCGTAGCCTTTTATATGTTCGCAAGTATGGTCCTTCAGCAATACTTATTTGTCAGCTATATCATATTCACAAAAGCTCCGTGGTTTTCTTGACCCTTCTAAGGCTTTTTTTTTGTAGTCTAGATATTGAAAGGTTATAGAAAGGTGGATTTTTGACTAGACAGTAAGCTACCTCTGATCTTACTTATTTGAACAGATTAATCCAGGCGACTGCTGTGGTGACAAACTCTCCAGAAAATGCAGTTCGCCTATGGCCATGTCCTCTTTAGCTTTTTATGCCTTCCTTTTGGTCGGTGAAACAAGTGTTGTATCGAGTAATAAGTCGAACGTGCCTCTGCAGTTCGATCAGCTAACTAAGCTTGTTGCTTCCAACAAATGGGTTGTGGCACTCAAACTGTCTTTTCGTACTTACAAACACAGCTACAATAGCCCTACGTTTTCTTTGACAATTTCTCGTCAAGTGAATGTTTGGCTGCCACTATTTGTATCTACTGGGGGTCAAGCAGTTTCCAGAGAAATGTTTATTATTTTCCTTTCTAAGGGTCTTGTTAATTGTAATTTAGAGTCTTCTAGGTATAAGCAGCACAGTTTTAGAATTGGCGCCACCTCTCAGGCAGCCGGACAGGGCTTCACTGATGCGCAAATCAAGGTTATGGGTCGGTGAAAGTCAACAGCATTTTTTAAGAACATTCATTTGCCAGCTCCACCTAGGCAATATCTAGCTACATATAGACTGCATATTCATTTTACCGTGGCTTTAATACAGCATGTGCAACAGGGTTACATGATCAACAGTTGCTTTCAGGGGCAGCAAATCCCTATCCTTATTTGCTCTGTGTTGGTATTAGTGTATGTCTTACAGCAGACATACGTACTCTCAAATTATTAGTCATTACATTTAATATTTTTGACCAGCAATATTACTATTAAAAGGGTTTCAATTATCTTGCAAGGGGAGCAGTTTCAATTACTCATTTAAATTAGAGGTTACTTATATATATTTATCAGGGTCTGCATTCATTAGCTCTAAATCAAGTTACTAAATTAACCAGCAGTATTTCTGTTCAGAGGGTCTTTGTATTGTCTTGCAGTGGCAGCAGTTCTTAGCCCTTCATTTATTTTACAGTTTACGTTTGTAATTCTGTTTGTTGTAGGGGCAGCATGCATAAGTCCTCTCAGGTTATTAATTTGTTGTGTCAACCTTATATTACTGTATGAACTTTTTCTTTCAAAGCAATATTTTCAGAGAGGTTTGAAATTATCTTCAGAGGCAGCAGCCAGAACAATCTCTTATTTATTTTAGCAGTTAGTTGTGTATGTCTTACACGGGCACCATTCAACAGGTATCTTTGATCTTTTGTACTGGTCCTATTTTCAGTGGGTACTGCATTGCCAGGGGTGAGGATGCATCATTGCTTTTGGAGTGATGCTTTTGGCCCTTTTTGTCTCTTCACCTTCACTGGGTTAAATATTCTTATGTAGCCAATGATGTGAAAGAATTATTATAACGTTATTTTGTATACTCTTTATGTGCTTCTGGTTATTACAATTAAAATGGCTATGGGCTGTTCCCTTAACCATTTTGATCCATATAGTATCTGTGCTTCATTACCCAGTTAACAGAGCTCAGGCAATGCAGTACCGGCCCATGTCTTTAGTAATATAAACAAAGGGAAGACAAATATAATTCTAAAAATATCAAGTTAACGTGTCTATAGCGACTCTTTACTATATCTCGTACATCGAGAAGAAAGGAAATAAAAAAAGTAGTGTCTCGCAGTTTCCTAGTAATTTAGGTAGAAAGTACAATAAAAGTAAGGGTTGATTTACCAGATATTCGTAGTAAGCCAGGACTCTGTCACGTATGTCGGGAGATACATTCATATCACACTGCAATGAAAAAGGCACTGAGTATCGATATAAGATAAATGTGCTGAAAATAAAATTTGCTATGAACAAGATGTCGTTTATTAGTGTACTAACCAAGATAAAAACCTAACCACTAGCTATTTGCATAGTCTCAATCTGATTGGCTACGGAAGCTTACGGAGGTATGTAATGGCATAATAGTGGCGTGCAAAAATCCCTGACGAACAAGCCATCTAATTCCCATCGAGTTTCACATTTTTTTGAGTGACCAAATTGAAAGAACTGCGAGGCTTAGCTTTGCTGAATTTTTAAACTTTTTGCTGGTAGTTTCTCAGTTCACCCAACGTCAGCCTCTACCTCGCTACCTCGCTGATAAGAATCTCAGGTTTGAAAGTTTCATTGTTAAACGATAGCCCGGGAAATGATAATGTTCTTATATCTAGATCAAACCGAGTGGCTTTACAATGCTTCTAGGATTATGGATGTAATGTTCAAACAATTTAGATTTTACAGTCAAACATGCATTAGAAGAAACTATCAAGAGAATTATATGTTCTCCATAGTGGAAGGCAAAACTTATGACGGTCCCTTCCGTAGCACTAATATATCGCCAATCAATATTATCTTAAAGTCTGCCGAACACAAGGACGACTTTTAATTTAGAGGGCGTGGATCGGGTTAACTGATATTACCAAATTCCAATATTTAGAGAGGAAGCCACACCAACCATTGTTGGTTTTCATATGGTTCCTCGATACTGATCGAATTGTTATTTGGAGATTTTGGTTTTTGTGGAGGGAAGAAAACCGGAGAATGCGGTGAAAGCAAGTGAAAGCAAATTCTTGACGAGAACCAAAAAATTCGACCCACTTATGGCAGTGGGCTGGAATCGAAATCGGGTTACATTGGTGGGAGGCGAGCGCTGTCACCACTGCGCCAACCCTGGTTCCCGTCTAATTTGAAAACTGGGCAAATTTCTAACTGCCAGCAGAGAAATGAGGTGCTTTTTTAATTGATACCGGAATCTAAGATCTTTAAAATTTGTACTGAAAACTGACAAATGGTTCACTAATAACCGAGAGCTGGACAGATATGTAAGTAAAAACTGAGATTCTAAAACCCGTATTAAAACCCACCAATAATCATGTAACGTACCATGTGGTCTTTGATGACGTTAAGGTGATGGATGTAACTGGCTCGCTGTGAATCCAAGTTGTTCAACATGGACGTCATTCCACCCAAAATAAAACCAAAAAACAAACCTATTCCCACCATCATGGCAAATGTGGAATACCATCTCTCTGCTAATGTAACAGCGTGCAGATCTCCATAGCTGTAATAGTAAATGGAATTCAAATGCGATTAAAATAGGAATCGTAATCTTGATATGCTAGAGATGACAATCTTCCTTTGCGCACCAGTTCAGCTTAGGAGCAGAACTATGATTAATGCTTTTAGTCTTAAAGTGATCTACCTACCTCTTACTACCTATCTATTTTTCTGCCTATTCGATCAACCTCCTGTCTTTTAGTCAGTCGGTCAGCCTGACCGTGTCTATCTGACCGTCTGTCAATTGTACGCCAGCCTACCTGTTTGTCTGTCTGTCTGTCTGGCTGGCTGGCTGGCTGGCTGGCGGATGTCGCGTCAATCGATTCAGCTACCAATGTTAGCAAGCATAAGTTACTTAAGAATGTTGGAACGAGATTGATGAACCAAAGCTTAATTAGAGCCAGTAAAGAAATCGAGAAGGCACTTGGATGGCCGGCTTTACGGTGTACAGACGCTAGAAGCATATGCCTAATGAAAGTATCAATAATTGGTCTTGTAAAACTTACCCGGTGGAGGTAGCAGTCGCTGTTGCCCAGTACAGTGACAGAGCATATTTCCTTGTAATGTCAGTTAGTTGGATTCCTAAAATAAATTCGCACTCGTCAAAACAAACAGAAAAAAGTAACAACACATTATAGAAATTTAAGTTCAAGTTACTCAGGATCGATCGGCGATAACTGTTGGAGGCAAAGGTCTTCTTTATAAACAAACGTCAGATGTGAGTAAGCTGTCAATAAGAACTGCGTGCTTGAAGTTACTTAGGAGTGCTTTCCATTTGATGAAAATTTTTGGTTTGAATTTCCGGAAATTCCTAGAAACGAATGGAACAGTATTTTTTCCGGATTTTTAGTGAAAGAGAACAAACTTGTGAGATTCCGGTATACTGAGAATTTCCAAAATTTCTTACCGAGAATTTCCGTTCACAACCTCAACAGGGTAACTATTTGGCATTTGATTCTTTGGCTAGACCAACCAAACCCCGCGCATTCCTTAAACTACTATTTTTCTTTCAAACCGCTTGATCATGACTTGTTTGTTGTTTTCCCATCGTTTGCGCTTAATAATTATCAGCACAAATTAGCCTTACATGCCATGATCTACCTGTTTCGAGGTCCTTTGCCCAGCTGCCTTTCTCACATTCCATTTCAGCAGCGCCTACATTGGCACACGCCAGAGAATACCACGCGCATGTCATGATATGAATCGTTATCGTACCAATCGCAGTGTATTTTATTGCCCGGATGAGTGGCGTATTAGTTCCCAGTTCCTTCTCTCTCGCACCTGAAATAAAAGCAGAGTCGTCCAAAGATTTTATTTCTGCAATAAAATATTATTAGTTGCCGGCCGGGAGCTGGGCTTCGCATTGAGAAAAACTGTACCCAAAGTCTTTACTACTGCCGTCGATCTGCACCCCTGGCCGTTCCCAAGACCGAGGGCAAAGTTTCTCCCGCATGTTGATTTGTTTCCCCTAAAGTAATGCTTTAAAAGCACCTATTCTGTTTAAATTCAGTTCAAATTTGGCGTACACCTGCGTTTGCCACTTCGGGCACAAAAAGCGATACTGTTTGCTCGGAATCCATAGTTGTTTGACTCTCTGTTGAATGTTTACAATTTTACGTTGCTTTACAGCGCAACAATGAAGCTTCCGGACCGCTGAGAACCTTTTTAGTGAAATAAAATATCGCATGCTATAGACAATGTTACCAAAAAATTATAAAATGAGTGAAATAATTTACTCACGCACACCGAATTTAAATTATAAAGATAAAGGGGGAGAGAAGGGGAGGGGCGGACTAAGAAAATCCGGAGACCAACCCTCGGTCAAAGCGTAGAACCCAACTGAAAATTCAACCCAGGTACGACGTGCGTGCACAATTCGAGATTCCGACCCTAGATTCCATCTCGGGCCACATTGGTGGAGACAAGCTCTTCCAATGCTTTGCAATCACTGCTCTGCCTTACGAAAAAGGTAAGAGTAAAACTCAAATAGACAGTTAGGTCTGTTAGGTGTTTCTCTTTCTGAAAGATTTTTTTTCCCACTCGAATCGAAGAAAAAACCTGGTACTGTTTTCTGAAACTCACTTTTTCTACCGCAGTTTTTCATGGGTCTGTCCTGTTACTTACTTAATAACCTACTGCCATAACATTGTCAAAGAAGCTGTGGATGCACAGACTACTTTGATAATGTTAATCATTATCAACTCTTAAAACTGCAATTTTATTTGATATTTATTGATAATATTTTTTTTTGGTTAGAGGGAGGTCAACTAACGGAATTTCTTTTAAATAGAAGGCTCGCTACATATTACTGGGACTATATACTACATCCCATAAGTAACTCGTAACTCGTACTGCTGTTATGTTTTTTCATAACCTTCTTCATGCCACGGTAGGCGCCTTAGAAGAACTGCATATCTTATCACTCGCCTTTTGTCAAAATTAAAATACAAGCAAACATTATCGGTTGCAATCTAAATTGTTTCTGTGGTTTCTCTGGCTCGCGAGGTTTCTCTCTAGCGAATTCAGCCAGTAATTACATAATAAAAAGAAATAGCCCGCTTAGTTTAAAAAAAATGTTGATTAAGTGCAACCTACCGAAAAACAAAAGCAGCCGGATTACTCTCAGAATACGGTTCAGCCTCAACTTGGTCAATATCTGATGCCATCTGAGATGTGTCACAATAACAAAGGTCAGCAGATCCAACGGTATAAGCGATAGTACGTCGGGTATAAACATGCCAAGGAGATACCGTCGCCGAATAAGCCATCGGTCGGTGATAAGTGTTCCTTTGCTGATATATCCAACCACAAATCTCAGCGACACCTCCACGATATATAGCGCATCAAAAATGTAAGCCAAAGCCCGAAGCAATACGCTTTTCGAATGAAAGCTTGCTTGAAAAGGGACAATCACACAGGTTGAAAAGATGCAAATGGCGCTAAAGATTTCCCAGTATCGAAAAAGTCTCGAACGAGGATTTATGAAAAAAGGAAACTCATGAAAAGTTATCTCCTTGTTGGAGTGAGAAACTCCTCTGCGAGGAACTTGACGTGATTCAGCTTTCCTTGTAGACATTCTCGTGCGGAAATACAACTTTTTTTTTCCGTGCGTATCCTCGTTAAAAATGACGCGACAATAGGTTTGCGCGTCATTTGCTCTTTCAAAATTAACCACGTCACAACCTTTTCTGCGCGCGCGCAAAACGGGCAGTTAGCGAGTGAAGAAGACTGTGGCCAGGCTTACCGAAGTAATGAAACCGAGTGGAAAGCTACGATGCAGGAGAACGGGTTTATTTCATCGTCCACATTCCGCCTCTTTTACTGCAGAGTCAAGTCCTGAGTCCTGCTCTATTAGCCGTTTTTTTTCCTCATTTTCATTTTATTGTTTGCTAGGACTTAAGGAAAAGATTAATATTTCATCAAACTGAAAGCAACAATTCAATCAGTGCTGTGCTAATAATTCAATACCAAATCGAATACTCAATTTTTGTAGCAGACGTTTTGGGTCAAGCCCTTCTGCTAAGTTTAGCACTACCTTTTTCGCGCGCGTTTTGTGCTTTTGTGGCGGCCATTTTGAAATACGCGGTCAAATACGCGGTCTTGTAGTGCGAAGTCTCGAACCGAAATTTTAGAAGTCTAGGAAGGGCGGAAGAATGCGCAAATCCTAGGAGGATCCGATCGCTCACCGAGCAATTTCCGTAATTTCGGTTCAAGACCCCGAACTTGCAGACCGCGTATTAAAAACTCCAAATGGCTGGCAATCTTTTATTCATATTCTAAACGGACGTGAGGGCTCCCTGTGGTTTAGGTTTGAATTCACACGTCATTGAATAAATACACAGTTGTACAGGCGACTGTAACGGATAGTTAAAGCGCGCGCAGCGCAAGCTGTTTAAAAATCCACATTTGTGTTCATGACAATAATGATCACAATATTAATAATAGTAATAACGATAATAATAATAAAAATAATTTTATAAGCGTTGGAATGGGAGAAAAAGGAGTGTAGTTTCTTTGGGGTACCATATTTTCTCATTTAAATGTTTATTTCGAAATTGACTTTGTAGATCAGGCGTATATTGGCCTTGAATGAAACTGAAAAAGAACGTGGTTTTCCCATAATTGAAAGTACATGCTGAATAGTGGTAAATAAAAAAACAAGAACAACAAGAATTTTTTGGGAGGAAGACTAAACAAACCCTTGCAAGCTTTTACAAAAATTATTCTCCCTCAAAGTAACCTACAATTTATGTATATAAAAAAAGCGTTATATATTCATTCAGTGGGTATCAGTGTGATATCAAAGATATGATAAAACGATTTCTAAATTGTTGGGAAATAACTTCGCAATGGGAATAGGTCGACATGAGATAAACAATTAAAGGCCTCTTTGAGGCTACGACTATTTTACATGATGAAATACATGCATCAGTATAAGCAGAAAAGATGAAAATATTTTGGCTTTGTTGCAAAAGTAAATTTCTTTCTTCTGTCCCTTTTTTAAACCTCTTAAAATCACGCTTTAATCACTGCCCTAACTCCGTAATACAATAATGCATAAAGCTCTAGACACATACACGCTTTGCGGACCTATGTGTTAAGTAAGCTCAATGCGTTACAATTGGTATACTGTATTGGAAAGCTGGGAAATCGTGAAGGGCGAGAGGTCGAGTCTCGGGGGCTGCAAACGCAAGAATTTTTTTTATTTTCTTTTTTTGCTCCGACGCGTTTTTTCTTTTTATTTCCCTCGTGAAGCTAAAAAGTGCTTTCCATTTATATTAATTTATTATTTTGGTCGATATTTATGTGTTGCATGCATCATGTTATTTAAACCCATGCTTGCCAGGAGCCCGCGTTCATTTCGTAACTAGGACAACAAATGCTTTCTAGGTTTTTTTAAACAA
>OMLO01000095.1_pt1 | contig 40154 bp, 46 predicted proteins | sample 1674811 | NCBI WGS metagenome assembly OMLO01 (sample SAMN06265003, study PRJEB25207) | coral metagenome | isolation source: Coral host | place: Mexico:La Bocana,Puerto Morelos, Mexico | collected 2008-11-13
CAAAAACATTCCTTTTATCCAAATTTTCCCCCCCCCTCTTGGCAGCCCATGCTTTCAATGATTCAGGTTACCAGGGGTCATCTGCGACCTTACCGGACCTCAGTGTAAAGAATCCCACAAATTTTTGCATTATTTCAAGGTTTGAGGGTTTTATGGTTTACGGTTTCTTGCCAACCCATGCTTTCAATGATTCAGGTTCAAGTACAACATGCCTTTTATCAAAAACATTCCTTTTATCAAAATTTCCCCCCCCTCTTGGCAGCCCATGCTTTCAATGATTCAGGTTACCAGGGGTCATCTGCGACCCTACCTGACCTCAGTCCCGTGGGCAGCCCATGCTTTCAAGTACAGGAACAGCCAGCAACCTCTCAACACCACGCCAAACACCAGGCAAACTCTCCCGCGACCCTACCCATCTACTGTTTCCAATCAACAATTCCGAACAGAGGTAGGGTCACACAACACGCCATACAGCCAAACATAGCATCCAAACCAGCAAACGCACCACGGAGACGCGCAGTTAAGGCAGTTAAGGAAACGCGACCCCACAACACCCCCCAAAATCTAGACGGTCTTCTGCGAACCCTACCCAACTACTTTGTCAATCAACGATGCCGAAATATAGGGTCAAACAACACACCATACAGCCAAACATAGCATTGAGAAACGCAAACGCACCACGGAGAAGCGCAGTCAAGGAACAGCCCGAAATCTCACCACACCCACCAAAAACTAGCCACGGTCTTCTGCGACCCTACCCAACTTCTTTATCCATCCCCAATGCCGAACAGAGGTAGGGTCACACAACACACGATACAGCCAAAAATAGCATCAAAGCATGCAAAACACACCACCGAGACGCGCAGTCAAAAAACGGCCAGCAACCTCTCAACACCACGCAAAACACCAGGCATACTCTTCCGCGACCCTACCCATCTACTGTCACAACCGACCCCGTTGCCAATGTTGTTTGAATTATGATTGAATTATTTTGTTTTGTTGAAGGGGGCGTCCACAAAAAGATGGGATAGGCCCCCCCAAACTGTTGTCAATGGCCAATTCATACTCACCGTACCATTGGTAGTATATTCATCGCTGGCTGCAATATGGATGCCTTTCAAGAGGTGCCCAGTAAGATCCAAGACCCCAGCAACCTCCAACACGGCCACCCCCCGAGTTTCCCGCCCCTCGCATCATAGCAGGGGTACTCAACGATGCGCCCTTCGCCAAGTTGACGAAGAACCTCCTTCCAGCTATCCGGTGATCGGGCACCTTCCACCCATTCTAAATCACCAAACTTCAATCCCTCACTCAACATGAAATCCTCTTCGCTGGCGCCTCCTTTCGATGCAGCAGGGACTATGGCCGTCCAGGAGCCTCAATACGCTTCCACTGCCCTGGAAACCTTGCGATCTTTAAGAGCTCTGACCTACCACCAAAGGATGGTCTGGTCACAACCCCACTTTTAAAAAACAAAAACTAGGCTGCTCCCACTCACAAGAAGATTAGGAGCTGCCCACCCTTCAACCTTACCAATCCTGCCCCTACGTCAACAAAGGATAAGGAGCAGGACACACTGTAAGCCGAAACTTCCCGGTGACACAAATCTCACGTATATCCCTCCCTCGGAGAAAACATGTTTTGATATTTTTACTGTAAATATTCAAGTTGCTTTTTCAAATACGAACTGATGTTCGATTCATTTTTGCTTTAGTTCATCAAATTTTACGCAATCAAGTCAATCCATGTGTATGTTATATTCATTTGCTACGTTTCAAATTTTTGAATATCTGGAATATTGAAATCTTTGAAAATCGTATTCTTTATATGTTGATCTGCTGTGTATAGCGATGAAAAGGGATCGAAAATTTTGATTTTTGTATGTTTATATTCATTTGTTACGTTTCAAATCTTTGAATATCTGAAATATTGAAATTTTTGAAAATCATATTCTATCTGTGCATCTGCTGTGTATAGCGATGAAAAGCGTTCGAAAAAATTAGAATTTCAATGTTTTTTATCAAAACAATATTCTATCTGATAGGTCAACCTACATTCTATCTGTGGACCGTTCGTTTTTGAATTTTCTATCTCTCAGTCCGCTACTAGAGCTGGTTCGACCTTAGTCTTCAAAACGTCTTCCCTGGGTCCCTGACTTTGTGGAGCCTCGAATCAATTCGGAGTCTGCAATGTGCCATTTCTTGTGCCACAGCATCTGAATGGATGTATTCATTCCGTTTGCATACGCAACGTATCATACTTTGCTTATCTTGTCGTCAAAAATACTATCGTCCGCATCCTAGAAATACTGAAAATGAGAGAACTTGCCAAGTAACTAAGCTTTGGGGTGACGTCACTGGTCTGTATGACAGGGCCTATGTAGTCAACTCAAGTACACTTGCATGTTGGATCAGTTGAGGCGCCGGAGTTCTCATCCGCATCAGGTCTGGCGCATACACGCCCTGTCACGGAAGTGTTTTGCAGCTTTGGACGCTCAGCGAAAGATCTGTTACCAATCCAGCACTCAAAAGTTGGTCTGTATTTGAAGAGCCAGGCCAAAAGTCTTTGCAAACTGTATCAACCGACTGCGTGGCTTCGTCATGCCCACACCTGGGACAGATCAGATGTCGATTTCGCATGCCGTGCATAGAGCCTTGACACGACATCATAAAACACGGATGAAAGAGGCCGTGCATCCACACGATGTGTTTTCAAAACATAAGGCATCAAAAGGCATCTGCCTCATGTGACAATCTCCCTGCCCCGTTCGTTCCTTCTCCAATGTTTAAGGCAGAGGCACAGGAGATGCCACAGGCTGAAGGCCCTGGCATTCAATTGCAGGTCTTGCCATCAGAAATGAGCATCGAGCATGTCTTGGAAATATGGTCTCAAGTGGCTGGGTGGACTGGGCGATAAGTGAGTATTGGACCTCAGGTGTTTGAAATGTAGCAAAATCTGAGCCTCAAGCCTCAATGCAACAAATTGAATTCAATCTTTCAGCATTTGGAGTTTGATAGGTTGAGAGTTCAATCCATGAATCTGTGGTTTCTCAGATTCTTTCCAGATCCCACTAAGAAAGTACGCAAAGAGGGGAACAATGATAATAATATTGGGAAGTGATAATGACGTCGACTTGTTCCATGTCTTGAGAAGCCAACTTTGTGGAACTCCGCAAAGTTGCCGCCCGGGTGAGAGCAGTGGAGATGGTGGTAGAGCATGGTCTTAGTTCAGGAGGGCTGCCCAGGCAACGTGCTATCCAAAAAGATCTATTGGATGCTTTGTGATGTCGATGACTTCCTGGCTGCAATGGATTTGTTTTTGATCCTGGGCCAAGAACATGCAAGTCGGCTAAGTGCTGAAATACTGAGATGCCTGCTTGTCATCTCTCTAATCTTCCACAAGACGCCAGCTTGAGAATGATGGCAGCAAATCATTGCACCATAAGCTCAAATGTCATGACAAACAGGTTGTCTCAGGATGTCAAAATCTGCAAGAAATGTAAAGAGAAGAAATGCAGAAATACTGAGACATGAATTCACAATCCGCTGGATCAGGACCCTCCATGACCAGTAAACCATCCATATTAGAATAATTAGAATCCGTTTCCTTAGCTCTTCACCTGATCTGCCAGCGGCCGCATATCCTCGCCATCAGAAAATACCTGCAGCTTGGCGATCAACAGAGAGATCCAGATATCAGTGGCTCCTCATGCGGCAACGCCACACAAAGGCATTCATTCGATGCGATTTGAATTCATCATTTTTTTTTGGCACCAAACACTGAGCATGCTGTTCTTCAGATGTTTCGACGGCTCCCCCGTTGATCTTTTTTGTTTCGCTATGAAATCGCGGATGCAAAAACTCTTCAGCACGTGATGTGCATCTGACCGCACACGTGTCGCTCACATGTTCAGTTGCAGCTGCTGTGATCAACCAGGATGGCTCGCAAATCTGTGTCTCATGCATTGCACCATATTGCACCAACAGGTATCTGTACAAAAATTTTCACCAACATATGAGAGTTGTTCTCAACTCTTTCGCATGGAAACAAGCATATTCGCCAAAAATTCCTTTAGAACCCCATTTTTATCTTTAGCGGTACATGTTGCCCAACACTGGTAAGGAAAACATTGGCGCGTGCTATCTTCAAATTTGTTCCAGGCGTCTGCTCCTCTGTCACACTTCGTTCTATGGCAGCTGCATTTACGTTTTGCTTTAGGATGTTGGCCCTTGTTCACCTTCATCGGCCAATTCTGACACTTCCACGCCCGAACTGAGGCCACGTTTGTTTTCCGCCGTACAGAATTCACACTATAGTGACTTTGCAAAAACTCGTTGAATTATGTGAAATCCCGTGTGAATTGACTTGCATTCGGACTTGACATGTGCGTGTGCGGAAATTTTTTTACGCAGGTCATTTGCCCTTGTACCTAAGGAAATCCAAAAAAAAAATGAGGCGAAGCGGCAAGAAACAGAAGCTCCCACTTGATTCGTAATGGCAATAATGGGAAAACGGCGGAATGCAAATGGCTTCCAACGTATAGATATGCATTTAGAGGTCAATGAAGTCCACTGAATGAACATATACGAATCCATTTATTTCCTAAACCAGCAGTGATCACAACGCTCTTTTCTTCGGATGTTCGCAACAATGCGGTTCGATTGCACCAAAGGGAGACGTCACTTGCCCATATCCCACACACGAGCAAAGATGCAGCTACCCAGTTATCTTTCACCTTTGAAATATGGAGAACATTGGAAAACTCTTTTACAGTTGATAGAAAAAACTCTTCTTTGGAGAATTCTTATGTGAGTTAGTTGCCAAGTGTCGTTGGCACTTGAGCCTTTACCTTTGCCATGGCCTCTGTGATGGGCAGGCTGCCTGACGCTGCTGCTGCAGCTGCATCTTGACGTTTGACACGGCCCCCCTGCTTTGGTTTGGGCTCATGCTCCGCCGCTTTCTTTCCCTTAGCCTTTGGCTGTGACACTGGTTTCGTCTTACGTGTTGGAGATGTCTTAAGCTTTGCCTTTGCTTTTGCACGTGCCTTGGCTGCCGATTCTTTAGCCGCAGACTTCTTGAGTTCCTTGGCTGTGGATTCTGATGATTGAAGACCCACATTGAACACATAATAGACACTAATTATCTTGTAGTACCAATAGCATCACATTGATCAAGGGGGTGAGAATACAACGATTCCTAGGACCCTCCTCCAATTCACCAACATGTATTGATGTATTGGCAATGGACAAAAACTCCTGCCCCCACCACCGCCACCCCAGATTCATTTCTAGAGTAAATGTGAATATTTTACTGTCTATGGCCATTTCTCATGATCTGTTTAAAGCAACTAAATATCGAAGCATCATAGACATACCGCTTGTTGCTCCACACCAATACATACAGCTGGAAACAAACAACATATAAATCTCGAGATTGGTGTCACTGACGCCGACATTACTCAATACCTCGTCTAATGAATCAAACTTGTGATCACCTGAACCATCGACCTTAAGAGACTTCACTACTTTGGAACGCAGCCTCAAAAAAAGAAGCAGGAATCCAGGAAGCTTCGCACGCATGTAACGCCTGAGGGAAAACCCCACTCAGGATCAACCGACACTTCCTGAATCGACTAGTAGGAATTCCCCTGAGACGCAAGAGCCTACGATGACCACGAGCAACGCGGTCATTACGAGTAGCCTCACCCTTACGAAATGACTAGCTCATATCCGCACCAAGACAGCAGCCCGTCGTCTTAGTAGGCACACACTGATCAGCCAACTCACAAGACCTCAGTTGAGACCTATCCTTGGCCTCTAAAGCCCAAGTCCAACATTTGGCCGGCGCAACTGGCAGCAAGCAAGCCTGGGTCATCCTGTCAAGGGCACGACGGAGGGCCTTAAGTGCGTTGACGTCACCAACCACAACCTCCCAGTTATCTGCGTAACTAAAGGCAATGGCCTGAGAATTCTGAGTTGCGACAACTTCCCTGAACAAGCAACAAAGAGAAAACATCCCAAAGATATTCATCGGATCCCCTTTGGGAATCCCCGTGGAAGAGGGTGATTCCCTATAGACTGCGCAAGCAACCAAGGGTTGCCTAGAGAGACAGCGCATAGAAGCAAACCACGCATCAACAACCACAGATGGGGAACCAAGCCTCACCATCAACGCACGAAGAAACGCCCTACAGACCACATTGAAGGCCTTGATCAAATCCAGCACCACCCCACACGGGGAGCCCTGAACAAACAGCTCGGCCGCCAATTCGACTTGAATGCCCCAAATCGAACGCGTCGACAGGCAAGGTTGCACAGTAGTTGACGCTAAAGACCTAGCATGCTCCATCAGTTGATGTGTACGCATCTTAAACCAGACCCTGTAAAGAGTGGCCGCCACAGAGATAGGCCGAACTGAAGACCAAGGCAAAATACCTGTCGGGACCTTCCGAAGGAGGATGACCAGCCAAATACTAAACACTTTCGGCCAAGCGCGAACTCGTTCAAACCAAAGGAACTAACCGGAGCTCGGCAAAACCCCAACCATCGACCCCTTTCATTGAGTTGACCTTGGACTTGCGAAGAACTTTAGACCAAAGCTCATAAAATAAGTCCAAAGGCAGAGCTGACACTGGCGCAACATGAGGGACTTGGTCTAAGTAAAACTGGGCACCAGAAGGAATTTCTTCATCAACATCACGTTCCCACCTGTGAAGAAAATGGGGAACCCATACGACAGCAGGATCAGCTTCAACCCAATGACTTAACCAGAGACGCCGCAGATTTTCTGGAGACAGCAGCGGAAATCGAGATGTAACCTTGACCTGGACATCACCAACCAAAGTGTCCCCAACCTTAAACTCCTCAGCGTTCCTGAGCTTAAGCCAAGATTTACCGAAAGGCAACCAACCCTGCGGGGCCAACTTGACAGCAACCTTGATCGACATCTCCAGAACTTCCGGAGCCTGGGGCTCTTTCAAGAGGCGACATGGAAGAGAACCGCCAGAAGCCCAAGATTCCTCAATAACTGCAAAAAATGCGAGGCTTGTAGGCAGAAAGGTTCCTCGCAAGCTTATGAGTCTCACTTTCAAGATGCTGTAGAACACCATCACACCAACTCGGGGGTGGCAGGCAACCAGGGTCGCCAAAGCCAGCACCACGCAACCAACCCATGAACCTTTTTGGTCCGCCAGGAGCCTCCAAACACGCACCCCAAAGCCGTACACGGTCTCCTTTAAGCCCTGGCTTACCACGATCTTCTTGGAGAGCCACAGTAGCATTACGGTAGCACTTGAGACGCCTCACTTGCTTTGTCCACTGCCGTACCTGAAGCGAAGAATAAACTTCCGGAGTAAAGTCCGTGGCCCTCCCACCTTTAAGACGAGCCGGGGCAAGTTTAACTGCACGAGGGGCAACCTTCTGACAGCGACCTTTATACCTTCGACCTGGCAAAGGGAGCTCTTGACGATGGTCCAACAGGTGAGTTTCAACATGGTCCGACCAAATTGCCACAGCTCTATCCAAATCTCCATCCTCGACCTGATCAGTAACTTTCAACAAAAGCTCATCGGAGGTACTAATAGCAGACTCATTGGTGGAGGCCTCCAAGTCAATATCCAAATGATCCAAACAAGCAGGGCGCAACCCACTTCTGAACAACCGGATTGTTCCGAGGGAAGCAAGTCTCAGCAAAGAGAACAGCATGCGTGTCAAGGTCAAATGATAGTGTCTGGACTGGCAAACAAAAAGGAATGTCGAGTAGCTCCTTTACAGGTAGCTTCCGGAACCTCGCCCTCACGTTCCGCACATAATTGCGCAACATCCTGAAAGCCAAAGTGCTCCTGCAACAGACGAATGGGTTCAAAGGAGTCCGCAGGAGCATTCCAATCGCCCTTAAAAGGGATGGTCCATGGAGTCCTTCACTGACGGATGCGGCAGCAGCCAAAATCCGAGTATTGACCTCATGTTTGTCTGGACCCACCCACATAAGCACAAGGGTGCAGATAAGCAACCAAAACGTGGACCGGCAAGTGCCCACACTGAACCACTGCGTGAATCAACCTGGAACTAGCCCAAATACAAGGGGAAATCCTCTCATCCTCAAAGGAGTACACCGGAGAGACAGAAGAGACAACAACACCTGATGACTTACCCCGAAAGGAACCAGCCGAAGACTTGACAGGGAACTTATCATCAACAGGTCTCCCAACCAATGGACCTGAATTCACGACGCAAAGCAGGCATCGCACGCTGAGTGTGCGAAGTTTCACTAAAGGCGGCTAAATCCACACGCCAATCCGCCACCGCCGCAGCTTTCCCGAGAAGCTGGGTCGGATTGGCAAGTTGAAGGATGGATCTATTGTTTCCTCCCTCTCCATGCTTCCCTCTTGTTTCTGGTTATCTCTTCCCTGCGTTTTGTGTGGATGTGGATTCATCCTGTGCTACAGGCCCTTGAAACATCTGAGACATCGACCGGACAGACCGCCGCCAAAGATCCAGCAGTTGTTGCTAGCGGCCGAAGGAATCATTTGTGTTCGATAGTGAAAGCATTGCACCGTCTTGACCGACCTGCAATCTTGAAGAGACATCATAAGGTTTCTAAGGATGGGTCTGACTCTGAGTATGGGGTCTTCTCTGCAAGGGATCTTGTTGACGAAGCGACCAACTTGGGACCAATGCTTGCCTTGTCATTGTTTGGTTGGCAAAGTGCATTGGTTGATGTGATGACTGGTAAGTTTTTCTATTTCAAAAACCTTGTTCTCCGTAACGATTCTGGCTCAAGATCTGGCTCAAGCGGCCTCCGCGGGGTGGATCGGGGCTTGCGGAACCCTTGAGAGTGTGGCAGTCTTTCAGTACTTGGCGCTTCGGTCCTTGGTTCTGATTCTTGCGGTTTCAGGTTTCGTGCCCTTTTCGTGAGCTGGTTGCCTTCATGTTATGGAACGGTGGCTGTGTGAGTTGGCCATGATGGTTGCCGCCACTGCTGGTGATGCTGGGACTGCAGTTGTCGTTATGGATCAGATGGGCCAGCTGGTTGGTCTATCAAGGTTGTTGACAAGTTTGGCACGCCTGGTGGCGATGTCTTGATTCTGCAGGCCACTAAGAATCGAATCACAACACAGGCAAAGAAAAAGACTCAGAGACCCAGGACTCCAGCAGAGGCCCTCGCAGGAAGTCACTGCTGCGAAGGAAGATAAGCCTGCAGGCCAAACTACAAGTCTTGTGAAGAGGATTGGTCAAGGTACTAAAGAGATTGTTGAACTGGAGGAGACCATTTCGCCTACGGTTGCCTTCTCCCTACATGAAGACTCTGGAAAGAATGAGGGTTTGGTCGTTGAGCCCAACAGTGGATCGGAGAGCTGGCTATGAAGTCAATGTCCGTTTGGAGAGTGACAACCGTCAATTACAAGATTCAATGATGATTGCCTTGAGTGGTGCTGAACTACCCCATGCTGGGCGAGATCTGAGAGACGGTGATATGCATGAGCTGATGCGTTCTTTAGTACGTAAGGCTTGTAGTAGTGCTTTGACATCTGAAGGCAAAGCCTTCTTTTTCAACAACGGATGGGTTGCGGGCCATGAATCTTACATGCTGCCTCAGTTGTTTCCCCAAGTGGTTCGGATAGGTTCCTTGCAGGAAGTCTGTTGCCCCACTGTCCTTCCTCCCTTGCCTCAGGAACTTCGCGCTTTGTCAAGTCAGGCACATCGTTGGGTTACAGGCACGCCAGGTACTGATTTGCAAATCAAATTTCGAGACGGGGGAAGGCCTGGGAACGGAGAGGTGAAACGAGAAAGGGCAGGCCAAACTTAACCACGTTCTGGAATTTGTCGCACGAGGGCGTTGGTGTCTGGGCCACGAAGGCGATGTCTGTGAGGCCAATGTGGGTCAGGTAGGCGACGATGGCCTCGTCGTTCCTGATGCGTGCTGCTTGGAAATAATCGAGCATTTCTGCGCTCATCGGGGGGACCCCCCACATCATGCATGACAAGGATGTTGGGATCTGTGTCTGTTCAAAATGGCTTTGGAAAACAAACAACTGAACTTGAAGTGATCGCAATTTCTTGGAACATCATGGTTACGAAACCAACGTTGTCAAGAAAACGTTTTGACAATCGGTGCCCGATGTCGCACAACGTGGTTCACCGGGCACATGTTATCCAGTAATGAGTCTCAACGTGTTTGCAAATGATGAACTCAATTTTTGATGGACGTACGGTCGGATCTGTCCTATGTTACTATAGTTGTGGAGCCGAGATCTCTCACTGTTCCTCCTCAGACTCAAGGAACTGGCACTTCGCGCATTAGTTGTCTTTTGGTTTGGTCAGTTGTTTCCTATAAAAGGTGTGTCCATCTGGGTCTGGGATCAGCGGCATCCCTTGCGCTAACGGATACTGTAGTGGGAACCACTTGTCTGGCCATGGCATCCAGTACTTTGTAGTATGGAGTAGTACTTTGCAGCACCTTCGTCGGAAGTGAGGCGCAGTGCCACAAATGCAGGAATGTCCTCAGGAGACGCACATGAAGTGTGGTTGCCCGGGCTGCTTCAATCCCGCAAAATAACCACCAACAGCAGATTAGGGTGGCATCCATCAAAGGAGTCCATGAACGGTGTGGGGCCCACACCTCTGGTGATGGATCTGATGGTGTTCCTCATGAATTGTTGTAAGAAGAAAGATGGGTTGTTCTTTGTCATGTTCCTGTGTTCCTGTAGGGCTTGGCTGAAGTAGTTCTGCGTAGACTTGTATTGCCCGGCTTTGAAGGATGCTCCAACCTTCAGGATCAGCTCTTCAGTGAGTGGCAGAGGTGGGAGTTGCCACGCTTTGGTGATGGAGCATCAGCTTCCATCCGCCATGTCTGGGCGGGTTGGGTTCCGGTTCTGGTATGACAATGATCTCATGTCCATGGACGCCTTCCCACAAGCGTCTGATGCTTGTCTTGTCATGGACATGTTGACTCCTAGGTCTGCCACTTCAATGGCAATATCTCCTATGTTGTTGGCTCGAAGCCACTCTTCTAGGATGTCTTTGAACGCCATGGCGTGATTCCACGTGGTTCAAAAATTCTGTGACTATGTGAAAGGGGTTTGGGTGTTGTGTGTGGTGTGCGTACTCTATGTGGATATCATGTTCATGAACCCTGAAATCTATATGCATCTGTCGTGACTTAAGAGTTGATTTGATTATGTGTTGCAAGCAAAGTCAGTCTGACTCGTGTTAGCGCTCAACTGGAGCGAATCTCACTCGTGGTGTCGTGGCATCAGCTCTCCCGCAAGGGCTGTCCGATAAAAGCGATTTACAACTGGTGTTTCTCTGTGGCGATGATTCGAAAAAGGTTATGTTTGTTTAACTTGTAAATCCAAACAAGCGTCAAGTCGTGACTGGCCAAAATCGCTGTCATGTGTGCACTCATGTGCTGTCTAGTCAGATAGACTTTGCAAAACTTAAGTGCGATTAATTGGCACGCGTCATGTTCTAACACCTTGGTTTTGTCGGCTTCCTACTCATAGGAACATCTTTGGTAATGAAAGACCTCAACTCCTGTCTGTGGGTCTACGGATTTGGGGAGATGTTCCCACTTCCAAGCTGCTGGCTGTTTTGTCCGTTGTGAGTTGATGTACTTCACATCCTTGATGTGTTGTGGCTTCACTCACATCCTTGATGTGTTGTGGCTTCACTCACATCCTTGATGTGTTGTGGCTTCACTGTGCGTTGGCCGAAGTACGGCAACATCTGAGCGTGTGTCAACACTGTGTTGATGTACTCCATGAGAGCGGTATGTGGATCTTCGGACTGGCTGAGGTTGTGGGCAATCTGATCGATGGGTATTGCGTCAGGCAGCGAGGGCACGTTTAGGACCCTCGTTTGGTCTCGGAAGTGGTGTTGATCCAATGTGATGCTTTGATGACAAAGCTGCATTGGGTGTTCCTGCAGATTTAGTGTTAGTGTTGGTGGAGGTTTGGCAGGGCAATCTCCATAGTTCTGGCATCCTGCCGCCATGTTGGACGCGTTGACCTTCCCCCAATCTGTGAAATTGAAAGCTTTCACCAATCGTGTGAGTTGTTCTGGTTCGAGTGTCCAGATGTTGGTTCGGGCCGAGGTGGCACGGAACTGTTGGTGGTCCAAGAAAGCCAATTTTGCCTCCCTCTTGCCGATGTTGCGGCGGCACGAATCGCTTCGCGGAGATTGGTTTATAATCCTTGGAAGGCGTGGCACTTCCTGGCTTGCCATACCTGGTGTACGATGTCACGCCACTCCTTGACGGAGCACTGGGTTGCCTCTTCATGTGCCCTCATGTCACACTCTCGCAGGGTGAGTCCTGGTGGGTTTGGTTGGAAAGCCTTCTGTCTTTCAGCTGCTTGCTGTTCAGGATACTCGCATAGCCAATGGCCTGGGCTAAGCATCTGGGTGGCCTATGCGCAGCAGTTGTAGCAGAAAAGGTGAAAGTCGTTCTCGTCATTCAGGGCGATGTTGTACATGAGACATCAGCAGGAATTGCATGAACTGTTCGTCGTATCCATTGCAACCTTTCATCTTCTCATTCGGTTGGACATTGAACTCTTGGCGAAGAAAATTTCGAAGTGCCTTGTTCTCTTTGTTCTTTGCGTGTTGGGTTGTCCACTGGTTGATCCACTGTTCAATCTGATCCTGACTCATGTACTCCTCGGCGTTGAATGTTGAAGTTCTGAGGTCGAAATTGATGGGCAGGCCAGTCTGCTGGTTGAGCCACTTTCGAACCTCTTGGAGCTGCGTGTGGCGCCCCAACACTTGAAATTTGTCGATGTACTTGTCAATATCTTGAGGATTATTGGAGGTCTGCATATGTCGGACCTCAGCGATCAACGTAGTGCTAGCTTCATCCAAGACATCGTCTGACGAAGGGGAGGCCATGCGTATCCTGTACCTAACGGACCTAACGCTGGTTTCCAGGTGGGTGAGGTTGATCCCAATGGCACTGGCGGTGCTGGGGATCGTCAACAAGGCACGCGTGTGTGAAAGAAGCTCCTATGTGATATCATGTATCCTCGTCTATGTGTTGTTAGTATGGTTGTGAACAGTGACTCAACTGAGGGAGTATGGGATGAAACACTGATCCGATCACACTGCTGTGCGGCGTTCATGTCTATGAGTCGGCACTGCCGAGTCATTCACTTTTTGAATGTTCCATGCCAAAAGACGGAGATCTGTGATCTCTTGTTGTTGGGTCTGGCCGGAGTCACGGTATCCCAGGCCATCCCTCACTGCGGCTCATGTGAGAATTGTGAGGTAAAAGTCAGGGTGTCTTCCGGATACGATTGAAATTTTTCAAACTTGAAGAAATGGGTACAGGCATCAAAGGTTCAAGTATATGTTCATGTGGCTTTGTGAAACTCAGGTTAAAGCCAAGGCTGTCGGATGTAGTCTTCCCCACGTCCACGACGTTGGTGGATCTGGTGGTTGAGTTCCTCTCATTGAGAGGTCATGTGAACACCAGGCGGTTGTGGTGAATTTGGATCTCACCGGTGTTGCCTGCGGCAATCCCAAGCCGCACCTCCATGTCATGGTTCCCTCGACGGTGTCTAGCAATGTTTCTGCTAGCGACTCCAATACACGTCCTTGTGGTTGAAGGAGGTGGTAGTGGGGTTCTGGTCTGGCCATGCTCATCAGGTTGATGGCTGTCAGCAAATATGCCTGGATCTGATCGGAGATCACAGTTGCGCCATCTTACATCGTGAGGTGCTGATGGTGCCGGCATCTTGTTGGTGGGAGTCGACGGAGCATAACTTGTTGGTGGGCCCTGTGGTCTTCTTGGTGAGGCACGCCTTCTCAGTGATGTGTGTCGCTGAGGAGTGCGGCTGGTGGCTGTGACAATCATCTGGCCATACGGTGGGCTGAGGGATAGCCTTGTGCCACTTGAACTGGTGGTAGTACTCCTCTCCGATGAATGGCATGTCTGCCAAGGTCCTCCCAGCATGTGATTTGGAGACGGTTCTCATTGCACAGTCCAATGTGTAGCCAAGACCCAGGCCTGTTCCCAGGTTGTGTGTGACCACAACCATTTGAAGGCAAGTAGTTCCGCCTTGATCCAATCTGGTGCATGAGGTCGGTAGCCGTCTGATCCAGTACATGTGAGGGATCCGGTTGGGTAAGGGGTTCCCAATGATCGCTGCTAGGTTCTGCAGATGACCAATCTGAGATCCCAAATCCACTTGGCGTCTGCGCCTTCAAGGACTTGTCAGAATTCAGAATGCCATGTGTGTTGGCACTGTGTGTGCGTGTTCCAGAGTGTGCACGGACGACTCCCGGCATACAGAAGAAGGTGGGAGCGGTTGTCGTTGACTGCGTCAATGTGCATAACAACTGCGCGGAAGAGGTTGCCCCAGTGGACATCGTTGATGTGATCAACATCAACCTGTGCCAGGGAGCGAAGTTCCGTATAGTGTGCGTCGTCCATCATCAACAAGAGGTTTGAACGATGGTTTACACACAACGAGAGAAATCCTCGAGCCTTTATGCTACCCAAAATGATACTAAACTTTCATGTGACATTCAAAACTTCATGCATGTGAGACTGAACAACGTTCAGGCAAGACTCTGACTCCGTTCCATTGTTACTACGAACAAGTATGTGCTGCCCGACATAGATTGCATACAGGGCATTGCGGCCTTCTTTAATACTGATCGCATATCATCAATTCACAAATAAGACAGGATGAGGGATCAGGTAATCCTGCTTAATCACAGCCTTACCATGCACAAATACAGCGAAGCCTCAGGACCTCGGCTTGCGCAGGGAGCTCCAAACTGCTGCACCATCCCTGTGGACAGCGAGCTGTCCCGTATGTTCTCAGTTCGCCACAGCGTGTCACTGTGGAGAAGGGTTCCATCAAGACCATGCACCTTGAGACAGCCATCCTCGGAGACGCTCGCGAAGGCACCCGTAGTCCCGATCCTGGGCAGGGAAAGAAGGCCATGCACAGGGCCAAAGTGGCCTGCAGCGGCCTCAGTCGTAGCATTCTGAGCTCAAGCTTTGGTAGCCGGGCAATCCTGCTAATAGTGTGGGCGGTGCCTGTCGTGTTATATCTGCAGAGAGTATGCCGGCATGGAGTGCAAATAGATCAATAATGAGCAGTGGTACAGGGTCAGACTGGAAAAAGACACAAAAGACCTCAACTCTGGACGTACTCATTACATCCCACTACCTGTCGAACTTCCAGGCGCAGGACCGCCAGTATCTTTCCACTTGTGCTGTCAATGACCTGTTAGCCGGATACCCAGTGTGCACGTGTCACGCAAATCCTTTGTGGCATTGCATTCTTAGTTTCCCTAGTCCTTCTGAAGCATGTCATACTTCAACAAAAGAGGCTAGCTGTTCTAGATGGAAAGCATATTCGTAAGACTTGCTCAGATGCAGGAAACACAAACCCACCTGACCTTTCGGTTTCTCAGTCACAGGCTTGACAATTCAAGTCAAAGGCATATCTGATTCACTGAAAAATAAACCCTTCAAATCGTTGGCTGAAAAATAAACCCTTCAAAACCATGAAGATATCATGAAGTCTCAAGTCTGGTCAAGTCGGCTCCAACCGTTGGAATCGCTCCAGGCCAAGGAAGCTCCAGAGATCAAACTCTGAAGTTCTGAAGTTTTGAAGCGAAGTCTTCTCCCGTCAAAGGTCATGTCGAGTCATGTCGAGTCATGTTACTTGTGGCGTCTAGGATGACTCATAAAGTCATAAAGTCATACTACAGCACTTTCCAAGTGCTTGATTCACTTGATTCCATCATTCATTCATCTTTTCAATTCTACAACCTGTGCATGCGAGCCCCGTTCTGCAGGTTTCGACAAAATGCCATAAAGGGTCGGAAGGTGCTTCAGCTTCGCTTACATGTGCATTGAAGGCTTCATTGGTGAAGCACGAGCGTTGAAATGCGGTACTCGATGTAGTACGGGCTTCTCAGGGAAGGCAAGCGAAAGTTGCTCTGAGATTTGCGACACTGGACCAGTGTAGAAGACGGGTCGGATCAACATCCGTGCAACACCATTCAAGGTCCATCACCTCCTGACTGTGAGCCCCTATTTTCACCGCATATATCAGTGTCATTGACAGCATAATTGGTCGATGTCAAATGTCTTGTTGATAGAAACCCTGTTGAACCACGGGAACTACCTGTTTCCATTGCAGCCACCTTCACCGGGACTGAGGTGAATTAACTTTTGAATACTTTTGAGAATATAAGTACTTTAAGTACCTTTAAGTGCTTTAAGTGCTTTAAGTGGAATGTATTTAAAAATAAACTTTTTAAAAGTTAAACGGAAAGTTTCAAAAAAAAAGTTCCCAGGAGTTTCCACAAGCCTTGGCTTCGAACTCGTCCTCTTGCATGTCTTTGGCACGGGTCACATCGCGAGCGTCCTGCAAGGAGTTTTTACAAAAGAAAACAAAAAGAAAGAGCTAAAAAGTACTTCATTTCTACAAAAAATGAAAAAAATGAAAAAGTTTAGTGAGAAAAAAAGTAGGTCTTTCGAAAAACTTCTCACAAAAACACTGAAAGTGAAGACTTTTGAAAAACTGAAGAAAAAGCTTTGAAAAGCATACTTTTGATTTTTGAAAAAGTGAAAGAGCCTTCTGAGTTCTGATTTTTTTGCTTCTCACAAAATTCTTTCATTTTGACTCTTCACTCCGTCCTTGCCACCGGCCAGGACCACGGTCCCAGTTTTCCGGGCCTGAAAATCCTCCGAGACCTAGGGATCAGCAAGAGAGACGAATGTTCGCTAAAGGTCTATCAACGGCCACGTGGAGCAAGTGAAAATGATCAAAATTCCAAGACAATCTAAGACATCCGCTGCCACAGCATTCAGGGGGCGATTCAACTGGACAGAGCACGAAACATGACAGTAAACTTGTCTGGCAGCATGGCTTGAGCAACAGCTCACAGAATCTCACATAATAAAATTCAAACTTCACGACCTCAAATGTCGCTAGGGTTTCTGTAGCAGGCTGTGAAACATCCACCTCAGTTCTTCACTCTTTGAGGGGGTAGAAGCAGCTGATGCACAAACATGAGCCCCTATGCATTTGCACCAAGACGCTGCTTTGGAGGTCTTGTCATGCGACGCTGTTACCTGGCAAACATAGCTGACCCTAGTCTGCGCAAACCACCAAACCACAAGTCCTGTTCAGCAAAACTAATTGGGGCGGGTTGGCCAGCGTCGACGCATCACTGGTAAGGGTCAAAGAAGAGATTGCCGCATTGTGCAGCTTGATTGTCTTCATCAACGACCCTTACGGATGTGTGCAACATCAGCCAAACACTTTCAGAAATAGAGTGTGAGTTCAAAACAAGAGCGAATTGCCTGGTGCCTCCGCCAACCAAACGCCAACATAACCTGTCAAACGTAGACAAAAGCATGTAAAGGAATTTCAAAGGTCAAAACTCAGTGGCACAAGGAGAAGCAACTCACTGGCAAAAGACCTTTCACCCTTCAACTAAACCGGGCCCACCATTGTCATGGGCTGAGAAAAGCTTCCTCAAAGTACGAAAGCGCAGTCAACTTTGAAGGGATTTTTTTTCACTGCTCTCCGGTTGAAATCGTGGAATCAGGTGATCTCACGTATGATGACTTCTTGCATTTCGTTTGAAATAAGAAGATCATTCGTTGCAGGCAGTGCATTATAACGCGGTCTTGTGGAAATCAAAACTCAAGGAACAGCCAAGGTTGTCACAATTTTCCACCTCCACCCCATTCCAGGTCATTTGCTTTGCCCGGAAGGTCCTGCATGGAGGTTTGGCTGTTCAGCCAAGCCTATGTCAGAGATTCATTTGCCCAACTTGAACTCTTGGCTCTCCTTGATCTCAAGCAACTGTTTTGCTTCCCCTGACCAGCAACATGCCCATGTCAGGATCCTTGTCAGACCATTTTGTGTAGAATTACCTTCTACCAAATGTCATGCGAAGGAGAACATAGGGAGTGAACTGTTTCAAAATGTGAAGCCAGGCTCGTGCTAGAAAATGGCTAGACCGATGGGGGTATAACTTCATGGGTACCAAATCAATCTCTACAAAATGAAAATATCACAAGATGATCTGACGCAATGAAAACCTGAATGTCCTCCTACTCTGACCCCAACTCCTTTACAAAATGACTCAAATGAGGGCTGTTTAGTGCATCAATCACAGCGTGCAAAAAGCAAGTTTAGCCGGAATTACCTTCACGGCCACGACATTCTCAAACCCTTGCCTGCTGGACTTGCATGCCAAACAGCAATCACTGCGGGCTTTGACCTTCAGAGCATTGGACTTCTATCCCTCGTGACCTGCGGTGACCTGTATGACATGTAACTTCAAAGCTCCAGACCCCAGCTTTTCGGAGGCGCTGGCAAAGCGTCGCCCAGAAGATCCCTGTCAGGTCAGCTTGGCTTTGATTTGAAGCGCGATGATTTTTCAAATTGCACCTCATCAAAGGGGCACCATTTCAGCACCCTGCAGAGTTCGACATGACCAAAGGTTTCTGGTCACAGTGGAAGTGTAACACTACCGGTCCCTGCAAACGCAACTCGAACAACCCACCCTGTTGTTGCGCTTGTCCGTCTCAAACCCTTTTGCGCTGTCAAATTTGTGCCTCACACGGCCTCCATGCTCCAAGGTATTCTTGGGCGAAGTCACAGTTAGTGGCTTGAGATGTGCAAGATCGGCCTGAAAAAAGAACAAACTTGCAGATCTGTCAACGACGCACAGGTTGCAAATAGCATGGGTTCCGCCCATTATTTAAATCTAAGCCAACACACCTCTGTTTAGTCGGGAAAATCCTTCCAAAAAAAAACTTGTTTCAGGGTTCACCGGTGTTTTCATGTAGTTGGGTGGAGGTATGATGTGCCACCAAGCCCGTTTTGCGCTTTCCGTTCCAGCATGGCTGAATCGATGCCGGTTTTTTCCTCGTAAGTGCACACAGGGCTAAACACCCGATGGAGCATCAATGATTATCCTTCAAATCTTTTAACACGTGCGCTTCATGGCACGAGCTCCTGGAAGTACAGGAGAAGTCGCTGTGTGAGGAAATACTTAAAGGATCCGGTCTTTTAAAACTAGTTGTGTTAGCTATGTTAAGTATTGACTAGTTAGTAACTAGGTTTTAACTGTGTGTTAACTATGTGTTAACTATGTGTTCAAGACTTATCAAAGTTATGTCAGTTACAAGAATTATGTAACTTTTATATAATGTTGAACTAACTGACACAACTAACACAGCTAGTCAATTTTTTTGGATAATTTTGCCTTGTCTACAAAATACAAAACTATAGTCAAATTTTGTAAAATAAAAACAAAATTGGAGGTCTCTACATTTCTTTCTGCATGGAAGAGTTTGGAAACTGCTCCAATGTGTTTTTGCAAATCCCAATGTTTTTTGTTTTGTTCTCAGCTGCTTGACAGCTTTGCAATCACAATTGTGTCCTTTTTGATCAAAAGGCATCTCAATACCAAGCTGCCAAGCACCCAGCTTCAGGCCCAAAGCCAAAACAAAACAAAAGCCATGACATCCAAGTTCCTTGTCCAAGTGGATGGTGATGTGGTGGAGCTAGACCCCACAGAGGATTCCCAAGTGGTCTTGGGTGTGAACCAGCCCACTGACTATGCCATCCGCATGAAGGTTTACCCAAGGCCAGAATGTTTGGAAGGTACCAGAGATCTTGGCAGCCAAGAAACTCAAGACCAAGAAGTTTCCAGCAATGTTGCCCACTGCAACTCAGTACTTGCAGCAACCAGAAAGAGGAAGCATTCTCCTGAAGCCAATTAATTGTTTTGCAAGCAAGCCAATTAGTTTTTTTGTACGGTTGAATTCCACCCATGCAATGTTGTATTTGCCATTGGCAATTTCAATCGCAACCAAAAGCAAGCAAAAAGGTGCAGCCATGTTTTGATGTGCAAAAGGAAAGCTTAGAGGCTATATAGCCCCATTTGCTTTCATGGAGGCAAATCAGCACCCATGTGCTTTGAAGACAATGGCCATTTCCAACATTCATTGGTATGAAAGATTGACACTATGTGTTGTGGAGGCCCAAGCCCAACTTGCTCACCATCGTGGAAACTACCACCAGAATCCAAATCAGCTTCCAAGGTGAAAAGCCTGTCATCATACCCCAAGAGCTGATCTTTGAAGAGGATGGCCATAAATGGTTGAAGCTGAGACCCACTGCTCAACCCATTCTCCAGCTCATCCATGGTGTTGCAATTGGCAAGAATGCCAGCTTATCTTCTTCCAAGGCTTTGACGTCCCTGTTGGGTGCCAGGAACAAAACCTTCTTGCAAGGTGCTCCAGCCAACAATGGAAAAAACTTTTTCAAGATTCAGCAGATCAGCCAAAAAAGAAGCGCAAGCTTATGAAAAAGAATGGAATTGTCCACCTTGACGTTGGTGACCACAAAGTCCATTGCTGGATGTTTGGCCAAAGGCCCACCAGAAGTGATCTTGCAATCCTGTTTGATCCGAATCATTTGGAACCAGTTATCTTGCACTTCAGGAATGCAGGCCCTGCAAACCTGCAGGCCAAAAAATGGTCCAAAAGCAATGATGACACAGACTAAGAGCAGTTGGCGGTAGAAAAATGTGTGAAGCTGTGAACCCGTTGAACATTGCTTTGATTTGGCCATGAGAAATGAATGGACATATTGATTGAAAATGTTCGACACTTATTGCTGCGAAATTGAAACATCCCTATGATGTGAATTCAGCACCCAGTGCTTTCAAGGCATTGTGTCAGCCCCATTGGCTTTGCATTGCAATGATTCGAAAAATAATTGACATTTGCAACATGATTGACATCAAGGAAAACCAGACCAGCCAAAGACATATTGGTCAAGGTGCCAAGTGGTAGAGCCATGGCCTTCCCACTAAACTTGCAAAGGGAAGTTGAAGCCATCCAAGCAGTCAACCAACAAGCAGATTCCATCTGCAAGGTCCAACATGGCTTTGCCCAACACCACCAAGCTTTGACACCAGCTTCCATGCTGGTTCATCCCAGCAATAGTTCCATGCTGAGCTTCCACGATGTTTGGTCCAAGGGCAAACAATTGCTCCATGTGGGCATGAAACGCCAACTTCTTGAGGCCCCATTTGCTGTCAACTCAGCAAGGACCCTGCCAGAAGAAACCAGCAGCTCCAGAAGAACTAGCAGGTGGTCCAAGATGCCCAAGGACGTTTAGCACCATTATCAAGCCAAGAAGGTGCCAGTGTGAAAATTTGTTTGGTTTTTGCTTTTGTCCACAAGTAAGATGCTTACAGCATGGATGCCCACCCTCAGGGAATGAGCCCCCACCCATGTTCGGACTTGATGACCAAACTGGCTTGATGAAGTGGAGGCTGCCTTGCCATCACTTCCAGGCCAGCAATTCCACCAATACCATCAATGCTGCCAGCAGTGAGTTGGAATGTGCCATGATGTTGGCACATAACCACAAGTGCGGTATCCCCACGAAGGATGCCATGGGCAGGGTCAGAGCTGGTGGCATCCAACGCCAAAGCTCCTTGCACCATGTGGCATCATGTGCCCAGGAGTATGCTGGTGCCTGCCATTTCCCATTGTTGGAATTTTTATCCAAGTTTGGTACCTGGGCTATATTAAAACAAATTTTCATTTCATTCCATGTTTGGTCAAATCACAAAAATTACCCACCAAATTTCTTGTCCCAGCAGCTATTCAACCAGGCAAAGAATTCAACGCCAGCCTCATGATGGGCCAAGAAATGATGGAGCAGCTGGCCATGATGGACTTCAGGCGTTTCCATATCTGAGGCGCGCCATCTGGGCAACAGTGCTCACCAGCCCCATTCCAGGATGGGTACGCCAAGATCTTGACCAGGCAACACCTGGACAAGCTGAGCGGACCACAGCAGTGGTGCTCCAAGCAGAAGGCCAGCTCACCATCCACAAGATTGAACGCATTTGGCAAAATGGCTGTCAGAACAATTCTCTTCCAATGTGATTGATGCTAGCCCACAAGCCATTGCTTTCCTCCAAGCTGAGCACATGAAACTGCATGGCATGCACCTTTGCTGAGCTGATATTTCTTTTGTTTGGATGGAAGCATGGGCATCTAATTGGATAGGACCACCAAGATCATTGCTTCCACTATAAACCTATGTTTGACTAGCTTAGGTACATTTGCACCAAAGAGCATGGGCCCAAAGTGTTTGAGCTCACCCATGCTGATGACACCAAAGTGACCCTGACCCGCCAGGGGATCTTGCAACCAGTGAAACAATTGAAATGCCATTCAAAGATTTGAAGAAGTGGAAAGTCTCCAAGAATGGCATGCTACAGCTGTCCAAAGGATGTGGCCAAAATCCATTTGTGCAATGACTATGGGCCAATTCTTGAAGAGATTGAAAAAGCCAAGCTATATGTAGCCTTGGCCCAACTTGCCAAGGAACATGCTCCCAACGAGGACCTGCTAGCCTTTTCCCTGGCACCACAGCATTTGTATGCCATGAAAGACATCAGCAGAAAGGGCCAACTGAAGTTGGTTCCTTTTGGGAACATTGCCAAAGCCAAAGAAAATCAAAGCTCCAGGATTTGTGTGAGGAAAGGTGCCACCAAGTGGTTCATCACTGCGGCCAGGCAGCTGTCCAAGTTTGAAGCAAACCAAGCTCTGCATTGTTACTACTTTACCCAGAAGGGGAAGCAGAAGAAGAACCAGATGCCAAAGAGAAAACCAAGGCCAAAGGCAACAACACAGAGGCTGGCGCTTCCGGTGCAAAGAAACACAAAAAGGGTTAGAGGCATGTCCTACTTCTGGGCCAGAACCAAAGATGCAAAGCTGTCTTCCAAGAAATTGGTTCAGCAGCTCTTCCACTTCAGCCACCAGGCTTTAAAGGTTGTTCGTGGGGTTTATTCCAGCTTGATGTTTTTCCATATGCTATGCAAGTTTAAAGGATTTAGCTCCAGGAGCTGTGAACTTCCACTATGTTTCAGCAAATTTCATAAACATCAGCACTTGATGCTTTAAATTGTGTTGCAGGTTGACAAGCTTTGAACCAAAGACCGGCATTTGATGCTATAAATTGTGTTGCAGCTTGACAAGCTTTGAACCAATCATATTGTTTTTTCAGACCATTGGCCCAAGCAACCATGGCTCCAAAGGCCAAAGTCTTGCCAAAAGCCAAAATGCCCCCATTCCCCACAGGAGAAGTCAGCAATGCAGCCAGCATAGATAAAGTGGTTGACACCAGCTTTGTCCACTGGCAGCACAAACAATTCTTTTGCTGCCACTTCACCAGTGGTTGGACCGAATGGTTTCTTGCCAGCAACGAAAAATTCTTTGTGATGAATGATTGGTTCTAATAGGAATTTTGATTTTTTATGTGATACCAACCTTGTCCTTGTATTTTCCAAGATTAAAATGACCAATTGGGTCCAAGACCCACATGTGCTCCACACTTCTTGGCTCCATGAAGATGGAATGATTTTCAGGGTCCTGAAAACAAGGAGTCGTGGCCAAGAGAGATTTCTGGGTGGCATTGAGAACCATCTGACATGTTGCGTCAAAATCTCAAATGCCAACCCCATGAAAGCACCAATTCGTTTTCTACCCTGCCAGGATCACCCTGGCATCCTTGTCCGCCAGAATAGGACAAGGGCCAACCAGCCTTGGCAACCATGGTGGCCATGGCAAACTAGGCTTTGTGAACAAATGGTTCCAAAACAACGCGGTTCGAGCCTTCCACAGCAAAATGCGCAGCCCCATGTGCAGCCCCGTGGGCTTTGAATGTGTTTTCCATTTGCAGCCCCATGGGCTTTGAATACATTGCTTTCCATTTGTAATTCAATGAGCCTTCATGGTTTGTTTGTTTCATGTGCAGCTCCATGAGCTTTCAAGTTGCGTTTTCCAGAAGCCAGCTCCATGAGCATTGAATTTGTTTCACACTTCCAGCCCCACTGGCTTTGAAATATGCAGCCATCTCAGCTTCCCAAGCTTTGAACCACCATTTCTGGCTTCTCCAGTTGTTCCACTGCTATCAGTGTTGCCATGTCCAGCGTCAAGGCAAGCTTCAGGCCATGAAGGACACCAAGGGCTCCAACAAGGCCATCAAGCACACCATGAAGGACCAAGTGAAGGCCACTATGGAGTCCATGAAGGACAAGAAGCCCATCCAGTGGGGGGGAAGGGATCCACTTCCCCCAAGTGCAAGCCCCAAATTTGTGGCGCACAATTTGGCCATCAAACGCTGCAACAAGGTCCGTCCCAGCTGGATTTGGATCCAGCGCACCATGGAGCTACCACAAGAATGGTGCGCGCTTGTGCCAGTAGGCTCCAAGACGGAGCCATGGATGACTCTTCCAAGGTGTGGCAGCAGCAGTTGTGTTTTCCATATCAGCCCCTGGAGCTTTGAAAACTTGTTTATGGAATTTGTCTGGAAGCATTGACTATGATGTCCTCTGTTGTCTATTGATTTGTAACCTTTTTTCAGCACTTTGAAGCCTTTTCAGCATCATTGTTTCCATTATCAGCTGCAGGCATGTACCAATGACATTTTTGTAAACAGATCATATTTCAATTGTTGCTCCTTTTGTTTTTTCTCCAGCCATCTATGGCTTTGCAATGACTTTGGTGTTTGGCCAGTGTTCTTCTCAGCACAGAGTGCTTTGATTTGATCAAAATCAACCAAGAACAAATGATATGACATTTACATCCAATCCATTGGAATTGAATGTGTTTTGGTAAAGCCAATGTTTGTCTGGCTCATCAAATACTGGCTTATTGAGATAATTTTTTGTTAGTGAGCTCATTGGCATCAAGAGCTTTCAAATGTACGTAGATTTGTTTCTGTTGGATTTTTTCTATCAGCATGCAATGCTTTGAATCCAACTCAGCTCATTGGGCTTAAATTTTTTGTATATCAAAAGGTTCATGATTGATGGAATGAAATTTTTCTCCCACTGCATTCATGCATGGTTCAAGACCAAGCAAAGTGGCTCACCACTTTGAAAAGAAAAACAACCAAACATTTCTCATATCACACTACATTTTTTTGCGAATCAAAAAGCCAAAGGAAATGAAAGCAATCAAAATCATTCGAAATATTTTCAAAAAAACAATGCAAAGCAAAAATGAAAATCAAGATAGAAATCAAAAATACATATATTCCAAATCCATCAAATTGAGTTAAGTCCAGATTCTGAACCCAAATCCAATCTTGAAACATTTAGGTTCAGATTCTGAACCTAACTGTTACTTTGGAATGTATTGGTTCAGATTCTGAACCTCACTGCTATTTTGGATGTTTTTAGGTTCAGAATCTGAACTTAGCGTCTTTTTCGGTTTTTTCAAATTTCAAAACCTAAACTTAATCCATATAAATGTTTTATGGCCCAACATATATTACGCATAGTTTTTCTTGTAGGCTAATGGCCATGTGGATTCCAGCGGTGGATCCAAATGTTCCTCCACCACTTGGTGGCTTGCCATTTTGGCAAATGAGGCAAGATTTCAAGGAAGGGGCTGAATGTTTGTTTGTTTCAGGCAGCAGAATGCAGGAGACCCACTAACTGGCCAACCAATACCTACCCAGTACCAGCCCAACCCAGTTCCTCACCACAACCACCACTACCAGCACCTTCAGCAACACCACCAAGCAATGTCATTGCAGCAACAGCTACAACATCAACAGCACCAGCCACAGCCAATCCAGAAGCAACGACAGCTACACCAGCCAGAAACACAACAACAACCACAGCCAATCCAGAAACAACCCCAACTCCCACAGCAGCCAACACAACCACAACAAGCACATATACAGATGCATCCCAACAGGATATCCCAGCGCCATATGAGGAATCCTGGGGAGAAAAGATGGCAGTGGATGATGGGTCTACCACAGCCAAGACCAGCCAACGGGCGGGTGTTCAAGGGACCCAAAGGCCAAAGCTGGCTCCGTGCCAAGCACAGGACCACCAATACGCAGATGGTGGCAAATGAAGGCGGCGAGGTTGGCAGTAGCCTACCAACATGGTGATTGGCCAATGCTCCAATTTCTTTGTGACCTATATGGCCAAGAGCTGAGGGTAGAGCCAAACCCCAACATAGAACCTTACCAATTCATCAGAAGCTACCAGGCTCAGGACTACCAACATTGCCAAAGGCTTCTCACCTGATGGCTTGGTGGCCAGAACTTTGCCAAGGTTTGCAGCAATGTTGCGGCCATGGCCCTCACCTACGGGGAGGACCCTGAGCTGCCAGCCAGATACAACCAAATCTGAGCAAAGGGGTGTTGAAAAAGACCTGCTGCTTGTCCAGCTCTTGGAGCTTTCAATAGATCCAGCTCTTTGGGCTTCCTAGCGCTTTACATTCAATTCAGGTAAAGACATTTGTTTACACGAACAGTGATTTCTTCAGCAATTCAATTGCTTTTCCATATTGACAATCATAAGCTTTCAACCATGTATAGCCTATGGGATTAAGCAAATTGATTTTCTTTGCAGCCATCATGGCTTTGATTTTTTTCTAGCCTTCCTGTTGCCACATTCAGCACCAAGTGCTTTGACGTTCAGCAAACAATGCTTTCAAATTACCAGAATGGACCCATGTGCACCCCATTGTTTTGTTCATGTCTTTGGGCCCAAAAATTTCGAGAGCTTCCAAAGCTTTGGATCACCAAGCCTTGAACCAGCTGCTGGCAAGGGAACCAATGTGTGAAGCAGCCATGTCAGGCCAGTGAAGATTCCCAGGACAGCCAGAAGAACAAGGTGGGCCACAATGTGACCATGCAGGAGGTGCCAGAAGTCCAACAAATGCCATTGCCAGGCACAGAGGAGGCAAGGGAAGACTTGAGCCATGCAGTGGCAGGCCATCCTTGGCCTTGGATTTTGCATTGCAAAACACCATCTTGCCAAAGTTGGATCTACTTGCGCAAGACCCAATGGTACAAGCGCTGCACCCAGGTTCCATGCCTGTTGGAGAAAAAGGATTGAGAATCCACAAATCTAACAAGGTCCATTGTGTGTGGCCCGTCTGCGTACCATATATGGCTGGTTGCCAACCACTTGGAATAATAGCTTTTGGCCAGCTTTGTGGACAGAACCATGCATGCACAAATGGCACCCTCAGCTGTGACACAAGGAAGCTTGACAAAAAGATGGGCAGCCACCAGGTCATTGCATCTCAGCACCCAATGTGTGTATGGTAGATTCCTGCAATGTAAATGAATCAAGTGAACACCAGCATTTTACGCTTTCAAATCTGTTAATACACAAAACATTCTGTCAGCTCATTGAGCTTTGAAGTCGCCATAATGTTTCAGCCACCTTAACTTTGGCTCCAAATCATTTCTTGTACAAGTTCTGCTTAGATCTACTTCAAACGCCCATGTCCCAGTTTATGGAAGCGTGAAGACTTCCTAGCTGAGCTGGTCCACCCTCCAAAAGCTTTGCCGGCTATTGCCTGATGAATCCCCAACATGGTCCCACGGTGACTGCTCTCCTGCTGAAAGCCCAAGCTATCCAGAAGTGGAACAGCCAAGACATTGTGGCCTTGTTAGAAAAACCACAATAGCTCAATTTCAGCCAGAGCATGTCCAACCAATTGAAGGATGGCATCACCAAGCTTTGCCAGAATGAAGGCAGCCATGTCAAGCTTGTCCAAGCTGGCCAAAGTGTAAACAACTTGGCACCATACTTGACAGAAGAAGTTTGGCTCCAGCTTGCTAACAAGAAATCACACGTGTGCCAACTGACAGTTTTAGCCCAAAGACTGAAGGCAATGGGCTTGACCAGTTTGAAGGAAGATACCAAAAGCCAAGCTGTTGCCTTGCGGCTGTATTCCCATGTAGAGCTCAAGGGCTTGCCAAAGCCACATGGTTGAATTCCAAGCTGTGTTCCAAAGCTTGCCTCCATACCCAGATAACCCAGCTGGCTTACCAGAGGATTGGAAGAAGAAAGCTTTTGGCTCTGAAGAGCCAGCAGGCAGAATGGTCCATTTCACTCTGGAAGAAGAAAGTGCCATTATAAGAACCACAGCTGCTAAGTTGGCCACCAGCAAACAGGCAGCTCCTGTGTCATTTGATACTGAAAAGAGTACTCACATTCGGCGAAGTTGAAAATGAAGTGGTTCTGCATGAAGGAGATGACACTGTGACACTGAGTTGACAAAATCTAGCATCTCCACATGGCCCTGAAGCGCAAAGGATTCAATGACTAAGAAACTGAGTCACAGAAACTGAAAACATGGCAAGGAGACTGACTTTTGAAAAGGTCTCGATGCAGATCCCATAGCGTGACCTGAGTGAAAAACACACATGTTTCTAAACAGACCTTGGTTCCAAGCTGAAGGTGAGGATTTGGGCGTCAGGCTCTGAAGAAGGGCGCAATCAGCCAAAGGCACTGAAAACAAAGTGATTGAAACTGAAGGAAAGCGGCGATGGAAAACGGCCATGAAGGCTAGGCATGACAATGATGATTGTCATATATGCCCTGCAATTCACAAATGTCAAATCATCCCTAGCTGAAAATCAATTGCTGAAAACACATGAAAAGCATGACAATTTCAACTTCCCCTCCTGTTTCCTTGCTTCAAATTTCCACAGCCATGGACAAAACCAACTTTTGGAATTCAATCTCTTTTCTATCTTGAGAACATGTTTGTCTGGTCATAGTCTCAAAGTCGTTGGAAATGATGTATTTCCTTTTCATGCAACTGCCATGTTCAAAGAGCAACACATCGAACAATGCAAGGTAGCATTTTGCATTTTGTTTTTCAGGGTCTAGACATGTCTGCATGGGATGGGTGGGTGGGAGGTTTACACATGATAAGTTCCGAGGCATCTACAAGCTTGTAGCCAGTAGCCACCTGGGAGCATGGGAAGGGTGGGTGGGTTGTTCGTGTTCACTTGCAACAAGTTCAGGGCATCTACCAGCTTGTAGCCAGTAGCCACATGGCAGCATGGGATGGGTGGGTGTGTTGTTCATGTTTACTTGCAACAAGTTCAGGGCATCTACCAGCTTGTAGCCAGTAGCCACATGGGAGCATGGGATGGGTGGGTGGGTGGGTTGTTCATGTTCACTCACAAGTTCAAGGCATCTACAGGCTAGTGGCCAATAGCCACATGGCAGTAAAATTCAGGACCTAGATGTGATGAATCTGGACCTAGGTGTAGCGAATGTTACATGCTAACTGATAGGTTAGCAAACTGACTAACTGACTGACGAGTTCACTCACAAATTCACGCACTGACGAACTGACATCTGACTAACTGACTCAATGGCTAACTGACTAACTGTCCAACTGGCTGATTGACTAACTGACGAACTGACTAACTGAGTGATTGACGACCTGACTGACTAGCTAACAGACTAGCTGACTAGCAGACTGACTGACTAACTAACTGACGAGCTTGCTAACTGACTAACTGACGAACTGACTAACTGACTCAATGCCTAACTATCACAGCGATTTGCGACTTCCCTAACATTTCGCGCGTGTGTATCTTCCCTCTAGTGACTCTACTGTCTTCTGACTCTTCTTCTGATCTCTGCTTTTCATCTTTCCATATTGTCGGAAGCTAGACTTCTAAACTTCCTTCAAACAATGCAATCAAATAACAGTTCAGTCAAGCAACAGCTCATTTGCTGACGTTGGGGTCTGACTTTTCATGGCTGGCGCAACATCTGGGGATGTTGGAGCGTCACTTTCCGTGGCAGGTGCAACCTTTGGTGATGTTGGAGCGTCACTTTTCGTGGCAGGCGCAGCATTTGGTGAAGTTCGGGTAGATAGCCGGAGCGCAAACGTTGCATTTTTCCATACAAAATGCGTCTGCAAAGTGTGAAAAGTAAGCTCGGCGAACAGACCGGCGCGAAATGGCGAGTTCATGTTCGGATCATGCTCAGACCATTCTCGAATCGTCCGCCATTGCACATGACGCTTCATCCGTTTTCAGCAGATTGTTTTCATATTTCGGAACGTCATTTTTTTGCGTGGCAGGCGCAGTATTTGGTGACGTTGGAGGGTGAGTGCTGTTGGTCCGCGCATTGTAAATGACGCTTCATATGTGACGACGATCCATCATGAGAATGTTTTTCTTGCAGGCGCAGTTTTTGGTGATGCTGTTGGAGGGTGAATCCTGTTGCTCCGCGCATTGTCAATGATGTTGCATATGCAAAGACGATCAATCATAAGGGACATTTTTCGTGGCAGGCGCAGTATTTGGTGATGTTGGAGTGCGTCCTGTTGCTCTGGTGATGTTGAGGTGTCACTTTTCTTGGCAGGCGCAACATTTGGTGATGTTGGAACGTCACTTTTCGTGGCAGGCGCAGCAATTGGTGAAATTTGGGGGGAAACCGCCACCAAAAACGGAACCAGCCACCACCAAAACGTCACCACCACGTGGAACGGCGAAAGGGCCGCGCGCACAAAAACCGCGGTTTGGGCATCAGACTGCTACAGGCAAATTCTTTCTTTGGCTTATAGTTCTTTTCCCTTTTGAAACTTGCGCCCCCGGCTTGCCCGGCTCTACTTGTATTAAAGTCGAAGCAATCAAACCAATACCTGACCCTTCAGTTGTCAAATTTGATGCTTGATCCAGCTAAACCCCAAATTACTTTGTATCGATAACCCATGTATCATCTTAATTCAAATGGATGTTTGGGCCAACCCTTTTTACAGGTATGTAAACACTCCCTCAAAGCCCCGCAAGGTATATAGAGCAAGGGCAGCATGTGGGCTGGCAGAACTGGAGTTGGTCACTTGTAAGTGGGAACAGCTGGAAAACTCATAATTGGTGTAAAGATGTGCCATGTCAAAACCTGGTGCACCTGCAGTTGCTTCTGGGTTACCGCGATGGAGACAACGACCCGAAACTCATGCACTAGAACATGCTGCGTATGATTTCCACCGGGCAAATTTAAGGTACAGGTCGAACTATCTTGACAAGGATTTTGTTGGTCAAAGCAAACAGCTGTCGTTGAAAAGCATCCTACAGTTTGCGCCCTGATATGTCCTATTTAAGTACTCAATTGCAGCAAGCCTTCGCTGGAGCGGGCTGGATCCTTGACCGTGCAAAAAGGATGCCCAACTCAAAACCCAAAATTGGGAATGGCTATGAAGAAACATGCAACCAACCTTGTATTATACAGGGCAATTGTCAAACTCATGTTCCTAGCTTTGGCCCTGAGGACCACAAGAAAAATTAATACCATGAAAAACGTAAACGTACTAACCCAGGACTGTATATGAGGGTTTTGTGTCAGCCTGGCCTTAAACATGACCAGTGGCGCCGGCACCTTAACCAAACCTACTGTGACACCGGCACCTTCAGCAAAACGTGCCCAGTGGCCTCGGCACCTTTAGCAAAAGTGCCCAGTGGTACGGGCACCTTTCTTGACACCGGCCTCTTATTTGACACCGGCCTCATTATGATGCCTGACAACCCTCCCTGGGAATCACCCTCAACCTTCGCGAAATAGAGCACCTGCCACGAAATGCTGAGCTCAAGATTTGACCCAAAAATCACTGAAGCGCTACCGCCAATAGAAGACGATTCGACCATGATCCGACCATGATCCGAGGATAATCTGACGATACTACTCGAATTGCAAAAACGTCAAAACTTTTCATGCGCACACCTTGAGCCGAAAGGCTCGTCACGGCAAAAGTCATGCGGTTCGGTTCGACAATAACCGAAACTACCTTCGAAGCTCCCTAGCGTCGTCGAAGGTCGGTAAATGTTGCGCCTGCCACGAAAAGCCACACTCTGACTTCACCAAGTATTACGCCTGCCACAAAGTCTACTCTACTCCACTCTACTCGTCGCGACGATGCTCTACTCCTCTCTACTCTGCTCTGGTCTTCGCTACTCTACTCTCTACGCTACTCTACTCTACTACTCTCTACTTTCTACTCTTCTCTGCTATTCTCTACTCTACTATTCTCTCCCCCTTTTTTAAATTCCGTAACTCGGAAGTTTCTCATCCAAACTTCCTTTGACCAAGCATATGCTTAGGGTGAGAAAACAACAAGCACAGCTCAGCAAAGGCCTCCCTGAAAACAACTGATGTTTGGGCCATTTTTTGCTCCGGAAAATCAGTTTGTGCCGGGGCAACCTAGGCACCCTCGGCACCCTAAGTTTTGGAGTCAGGAGTTCGCCTTTGTAGCTCTATCTATGCGATGCAGGATGGGATAGTTTTTTGGGGTACTGTGACTGCATTGTTTGAAAGTGGTCTGCGGTTCTCCGCGGTTCTCCGCTACCTAATATATTTGTAATATGTTGATTTGAAGACAGAGGGAGGCTGGCAAACATCGCGTTTCCGTCACATTTGCACCAAAAGTGTGGAAACAGTTCACGCCGAAGGGTAGTCTCCCCAATTCACTCAACCTTCCCTCGTTTCAAGTGAAACACTCCATGTTTCAGCCACTCTGTCTTACCTTCGTTTCAGGTGAGCCTCCCAAAACTTCACCTGGCCATCAGCAGAGCCACTGATGAGCAACGGCGGCACCTGTTACCAGGACCCACGCGTGACGCACAGTGAGCACCGAGACACTGAGACACCGAGACACCGCACTGCAGTAACGTCCAAGGTGAAAACAGCACCGGTATGACCTGCAAGAAACATCAAAGAAATTGTGAAATATCAAAGACTTGTTTCACAAACTTGTCACATTCAGGTCATGAGTGGTCATGAGGGAGGCAGATCCAGAGATGATCCAAGATTGTTGCAAAAGTTGAGCTGAACCTAGTTGCAGGTTGTCAAGTCATGCACCTGCAAACGTATACAAAGCCTTCAGCAATTTCTGCTCCAAGGACCAGCAAATCAAGTACCCATCCTGAACTCATTGATTTGCCCGGAAGTCAAAACGCCGAGAGTTGAAGGGAGCTCCAGACACAAAAGCAAATGTTTGGTCTCCGTGCCTTGGAACACGTGAAGAGGTACCTGATGCAGTTTGACCAGCTCCATGAGAGAAAATACAGATAGTCATTGCTGAAACACTTCCTGCCTGCCGTCTGCTGAAACGCAAACACTCAGGATTGGCCTGTCCTGAGGTGAGCTCCATGAGCTCCGTCGGCAAGCTCAAGCTGACAAAACTGACGGCTGAGATGTCCACATGCCGACACATGAAACTTGGCGCGCGTCTTTCCTCTTCCTTGCAGAAAGCTCAAGTGACTCACGTGAACTCTCGTGCAGTTTTCGATAGAAACTTGTGTCCTGCTTCTTCTCCCGGCTTTGTCTCCGCTCTAACTCCTGGACACACTCTGCGACCCTTTGACTCCAGGATCATGTGTCGAGCTCCTGTTTCCGTCTTTTCTCGATGCCATGCACTGCTGCAGCTGGAAGAAGCGCAGTGATGTCCTCTTCCGGTACAAAGAATCAGAACATGTTGAGTGGTTCCCTGAATCCAATTCTCGAGAAAAAGGAAACTAAATATGAAAATATGTCCTGGGTCTTTTCCAAGACATCAGAATCTCCCGGAAGCCTTCCTGCCAAAAGGGTCACCTCGCCACAGAGAATATCATGAAGTGACTTCACTTTCTCGTGTCGATTGCCTCCTTCAAAAGCAAATCCTTCGAGTTGATCTTGTCCTGTTGATTCCTTCAAGCAGGCTTTCTGAAAGCGCAAACAACGGAGGCTCAGCAGCTTTGTGTCTTTGCGCTGGGTTGGTGAGTGTTCATAGACTCTGCTCATTGTGATGAAAACATCAAGTGCCATTCAGTGCCCAGAGCGTGCTGCTGGCTGCTGGCGGCCAAGTTTCTGCGCTAGATTTTCGCCAGTTTTCACCTTCTCCTGGCTTCCGCCACTTCTGTTTTTGCTTGTCTTGAAGCAGGTTGTATAGCTGCATATAGCAAAAACATTCCAAAATCCTGAGCCCTTCGGATGACTTAGTTTAGCGCGCTGACAAAAAATAGAAACACAATATGTAGCCACACTCATGTATGCATGATTATGCATGGACAGGGTACATGCGAATTCTGGTTGCATCTGCCTCCAACTTCAAGATATCTCGCAATTTTTTTGCCTTGGCTGCAATGATCTGCGCAGCAAGATGACAAAACGGGAAGCTAATGATCTTGCTTATGTTTTCCATTTTGTTGAATGCAGGACTGAGCAAATCAAGCAAATGCGATTGCACCGATGGCTTTTTGCCAAACCGCTAATTTCAAGAACTCTTTCTCATCCTCGGCAAATGCTGACTGCTTCTGGTACCTTAGCCGGGCTTTCAGGTCAAGGCCACACAATCATCTGTGTCAAACTACGCTTCTGTACGGGTCGTTTCAAGAGAGGTATCACTTTCCCGTGCAGCTACATAATCTCGTCAAAACACCCAAATCGACTTGACATGATTGACTTGATTATCTCAGTGACCAAACATCTATATGTTCCAGATTATTTCATTGGTCTATGGCATATGGGATCTATCTGGAGATCTCAACATCGAATCCAGCCGAAGCTTCACAAAATTGGGGCCTTGGACGTGGACTCTGCTCGCCAGCTCATTGGAGGACCCCTCCAGAGCTTCTGAAAAATGTGCCGAACCATGAAATGATGTTAAAATGTTAGAGAAATGTTCCAATGTTCCATTTGTTTGAAAATATCTCAACCACTTGTGTCCCTACACATCAGCAATCAGACAATGTGCCTTCAAAGTGAAGGCCTCAACTCAAAGTGTGCCTTTGCCGGGAAAGCAAGGGGATACAGTAATGGGCAATCGGCAAGGTGGGGTTCCAAGCAAACGTATCAATATCATCTCTTGAGGACTGCCAGAACCACCATGTCCAGTCCCGTTCATAAGCAAAACCAAGGAGCCAAAGAAAAAACTCTTCATGGCGATGCACAGTGGAGTGGGTGACTGTCCCACTGTTTGAAAAAATGTTCGCAGCCAACTTAAAACACAAGGGCAAGTCTACAGCTGACAGGTATTGAAAAAATGCAAGTTTGCTGGTTGTTCAATTAAACTTAACCAACAGAACATGAACGCGTCTGCATCGTTGCACGAAGAGCACCGGAACATGAGCAGCGATCGGTAAAGTTTCAGATGCCATGGCCGTTATTTCAACCGGGAAGAACGCTCCACTGGTGATCGTTGTATTTGTATGTTTGGTTTATGCATGCAGCGGGTGTGGCAACCGCTTTTGTTCAACGAACAGGATCGGCATCTGTTTCACTGAATTCAAAATGGGTTTGCACACTGACGGAATGCATGCAAGTAAAAGTTTGAGCCAGGACATCCTATAAAAATGATGGGAATGAGGTAGAATGAAGGATTTGTGGAAACTAGACGCCGGATATCCCGAAAGCAATGAAGACAGTTGAACAAGGGAAATGTTTGATGTGAGGGTGGATATGAGCAGTGTAAGGAGAACTTTTATACCAGACACCTTTTTACACCAGTGTTGTCAACACTCTTTGCATAACTTCTCGGTAATGCGACGAAAGTCGACCCCTGACCAAAAAAAACACCACCACAAAAACACAAAAACACCAACGCAAAAACACAAAAACAGCCGCACCATTTTATAGCCTCAGAAGAAGAAAGAAACTCCATTGTCAGCAGCATGGCCAGAAGCACCACCAAAAGCAGCGGCAGGAACAGCGGCAACAGGAGCAACAACAGCAACAACAGCAAGCCACGAGCCATCGGCTTAGCCAACAAGCACAGCAGCACCAGAGGGACCCGGGGGGAATCGAGCTCGAGACCTTTTGGGGTCTTGGTTGTTTTGTCTATACAGGCAAAAGCGCACTACAGACAAGCCATCCATCACCAAGCCGGACTTTACTAGACAAAGCCGGCGGATTTCTGATGGCAAATTGATGATGGGCTTGGGGCAAACTTGCCGTGCTGGAAACCTCTTGTTTTCTTGGCCAAGTCCGCACATGAGAATGGGTTTCTTGAGGTCAAGGAGCTTCCAACCGCTGAGACTTCGCTGCGTTAGCTTCCCCGAGCACGAGCAGGAAGCTGAAAGGTTTCACCACAAAAAGGGGACAGTGGCCTCAAATTTTGTGGGAGAACATTAGAATATTCATGTTTGTTACTGAGCCTTTTTGCCCGGAACGTCCTGCGATTTTTTGAGGCGCCCGAAAAGCGTGTTGTGAAGCACCGAAGCACACCATGGATGATTTCTGTTGAAGGAACCAGGTAGAAATAGTTGGGGATTTAGATTTGTACCAATTACCATCCATAATTTGTTTGATCCGTCAACATCTTTAATCGCTCCAAAGCTGGAGGTCGTTCAACCAAACAAACCCACTTGGATCACTGTTGCAAGGGACCCAAACACGGGAGGTTAGATATCAGCTTAGGTGCTAGAAACGTGTGTTGTTAAAAAAAAATCTTACCATTCTTAAACCAGCCATGCTCTAAACCGTTGGTGTTTTGAAGATTTGGTACTTTTTTCTTGAAATTTCCCAGAGTTGATCAACTTGAATGATCCGTTGTGGACAGGGGTGTTCTACACAGACAATCCTTTTGGAATGGTGGTCCCGGTGGTACGGTGATATGACTTAAGCCTAATGTCCAATGTTGTGGCCCCGGATTTTTTTTGTCGCATTTTGCGTGTAAGCAGAGGAGGAAAGCTGACGACAGGTGTGATGGTTTTGATTGTGTTGAGTGATTGGTTGAGTAATATGTTGGTTGAGGAAATCCATGACATGCTCGAAGAGAGAATCATTGAAGTGAATTTTCTGCTCCCCTTTGCAGAAATTCGGCATGTTTCACTCTGGAAGAAATTTAGAAACAGTGTCGTGTTCAAGTTACTTTCAGTAGAAAAAACGTGGACAGTTTCAGCTAGCGAAATCAGATTATGGAAGTTGGCCCAAGCTAGGTGTTATCAGCCAGTGTCTCTATTCAAAGGTTTTCAGCATCAAGACTTCAGCACGATTGCTGTGGACACGCAGGAGTGAAATTGAGGAAGCTGAGGATGTGGATGAGGACGGATGTACTGCAAAGTCTGACATTGTGCCGGCCGAGCCTCTTGAGATGGGAAACACGCGCTGTGTAGTTTTCGTCCACAAATTGTTGTCTAATTCAAGAGAATGGGAGGTATACAATTTAACTACCTTCCATCCAGTTCCCTTTTTGTGAGAAAGCACTAACTTTCCGAAGATCCAAGTCTATCAAGTGTCCCATGTTGATGTACATCAGGTCCTTTGGGGGATTCAATCATTGATCTATTGGAGAGGAAAGGGAATTTCATGAAATTAGATATCCATGAACATGGAATTCTGTAAAGCCCAACTAATTTGACAGGGCAGCCCCATCCCCTTTTTAGCAAAAATAAGTGGACTTGGAAAACTGGACACCGACTAGAAGCAAATCGACGTGCAGTACTTTACTGATACTACGGCAAAAAACGTAAGAAATTCTCACACTTCCCCGACCGGGAGACCATTCTTGGCAGTTGCTTTCCAAATGAACTGTTGCTGGGGACCCGGGGACCAAAGCTGTGTAGGTCTGAAGCACAAAAGTCAAATTATGTGCTTCATTCTGGCAATTCTGCACAGATAATTTCCCCCTTGTCAGCCTGAGAGTTTGATCTTGTGTGCAGGAGCTTCTACAACCCACCTTGGCTGCAGCCATCATGCCAAAGAAGACCAAGCTTCAGGCACTAGACATTTCCATAGATGCTTAGCCACTGAAATATTGAGTGGCATTTAAACGTGAGATCGTAATGTCGGCAGCCAAGAGCGATCATTCCGACAATCCAACGATGGGTGGAGCGGAGAAGCTCTTGTAGGACCTACGCTCACCTGCCAGACATCACTACTTCCACTTCCTTTCAATCAACCTCTGGACTGTTGAAATCAACGGATTTTGCGTCACAGGAGCAAACATCCCACTGTTATTCAAAACCTGTTCTGCAGAGCGAATCTCAGGCTTTGTCCACCAATCTGCCTATGCTTTATCGAGATATTGAGTTTTGGAAAAAGATTCATTGGATACCGATGAGTCTGACTGTAATTACACATGAGAAGAATAAGATACACCAAAGGAGTTCGCTGCACAAGGCCAGGCGTTGAGAGGAGGCTCTCTTCAAAGGTTTCGATGTCCACCTGAAGTGAAGTTGAGTCTTCCATTGTCCCCCCCAACCTGGCAGGGATGGTGTTTTTGCCTTAAAGAAAATATGTCTTTTATCCAAACGTGCATGTTTCCTATGTCCTTTGGAAGGGCTGGGTTTCCATAAAAAGAAGAAATGAGTCCTAAATGAATGCAGCCTCACACTCAACTGTCCATGCTGTCAATGCTGTCAATGCTGTCCATACTATCTACTCACAGACCAGGCTTTTTTCCGATGCACACACTCTCCATGGCCAGCAAGTTCTAACAATAAACAGGCCTCAAGCTTGTAGATATCCAGCCTGGGCCCGCAAGAGAAACCCGAGATGACCATTGCAGAAGGTTTGGATATCAAAAGCTACCAGCGGTTTCATTAGCCTTTGATCCCTCACTTCATCAAATCCTCATTTCAAAGACCCATTGCCAAAATCATTCTGCCTAGATCATCACTTGCAGTTCAATCCATTGAATCATTGATCTCGCGCATTGGATGAGAGCAAACTAGTCCAACGGATGACAACCTATGCCTAGACCCATTCCAACCCGTTTTGCGTTCAGAACGACAATTCAAGTTGCCTTCAAGCTCAACATTTGCTGATTCCCGGTCGGATCCGAACTACCCGAGCAACAGTAGCAATTCGAGCTGTGTAGGATTAGAATTCCACGATTCTCATCTCGCGCTATGTTTTTGTTCTTCTCGTTATTCTCGCTGTTCTCGCAGCATTCTTTGCAAGGTTGCAAGGAGACACGCTGTTGGACTGGATGACAAATCGTGAAGAATGTGATGAGACTGTGCTCAAAGCCGGCAGGTGAAGTTTGACTGCTAGACAATCAAACACTGAAGGTTTGTCCGTTTGTCCGCATGTTTCTAAAGTGAAAGGCTTGAGATCATTTCAGGACAGGGGATAACGTTCTGCTTGATGATGTTTACATGTTGCGGAAACAGGGGGCTGGGTTCTTTCACTTTGGTGTTGTACAGTTGAAGATCAGATCAAGCAGCACTTCAGATGGGCAAAGAGTATTTGTCGCCATCGGCCAGAGAAGGGTGATGACGCCGATGGAGGATGATGGAGCTTGATATCCTTAGAGGCAGTGCTATGGTAGGTGTGCCATCGCACGAGAGTTTTCTTCAAGATGTTTCGACATGCTTAGAGCCTCAAAATATTCTTTCCCAACCTTCTGTACACCACCGCTACAGCTAGTACAGTCCATCGGATTTTATGCTGTGTTTATTGCGGTGACTCGGTGACTCTTGAAATTTTGCAGAGTCCATGACCGTGGTGCCTCAAAAGACCTCAAGTGCGCATGTAGGCTGAGCTGATGGTGTTTTTCAGGTACACTTGGATCTTGCTTTGTCGAACCATGTCGAACCCATGACAGCTGGAAGGTTGTTTGTCAACGATGCCTTTCAAACTTTTTTGCGGTCGCATTGCAGAACAAAAGACTATCAGGGGTTGACACTAAGATGTGAGCCTTACTAGGGTCCCAGGGTGCTAATTCAGATTCTGTGTCCATCAAATGATTTGATACTGGCACCACATGTCACTGATTTGATATTGACATCGTGTATAATATAAATAGATGCCCACTCCACAATCATGCGTAGAGGCCTTGCTTATTGAATCTGGGCTTTCTTTGCCATATGCCTTCCGTTACAAAAAGCCGGGCTTTTTGCCTCGGACCGACACCCCTCCTGCCCCCCGAACTATCGTGATTTTTGAAATGTTCAGTGCATTTCGCCATTGGGGCTGCCCTAGCGCTGCCTGATATCACTCGCAGAAGATGGTGTGCAAGGTGCACTTGGCAGAGGTACCTGACATAACCCCCGTTCGAGGTAGAAAACCCTTGCAGCCATGCAAGGCACATTGACGCCTTAAAAGGCGAATCTTTCTTGCTGGACAAGCGGCAATTTCTGGGAGGGTTGGACACATAGATGTTGCTTTTCTGGATGTTTTCTTCTTAACGGTAGCCTTGGAGTGGCCCGAAGTGTCCATCTCCAAACTTCCAGGTTGGTGTCCTTCATTTCGCCATTGGGGCTGCCCTAGCGCTGCCTGATATCACTCGCAGAAGATGGTGTGAAAGGTGCACTTGGCAGAGGTACCTGACATAACCCCCGTTCGAGGTAGAAAACCCTTGCAGCCATGCAAGGCACATTG